>PVMS01136512.1_pt1 | contig 15531 bp, 11 predicted proteins | sample 1853461 | NCBI WGS metagenome assembly PVMS01 (sample SAMN08582032, study PRJNA380276) | Marine sediment metagenome, whole genome shotgun sequencing project. | isolation source: ocean sediment barecode stripped | collected 2017 | reverse complement strand
TCTCAATCTGCCGGCGAGAATATTCCTCAGCCCCATCATAGTCGGCCGCGTCCATGGCCCGGGAGGCTAACTTTTCCAGCGCCTGCAACCCTCTGCGTCGTAAGGCCTCCCTCCGGGCCAGCACCCACTCCTCGCAAGGGGCACTGTCAGGCAGGTAGAAATCAGCCAGGAAATCTCCGCGATAGAGAGATATGGCCTCAGCCCAGCCTTCTATCGGGCCGGCCAGCAGGGATTCGAAGGTTATAACATCCAGCTCAAAGCTAACTTCGGGATCTACCTGGATCATTTGACGGCCGGTAAGCAGAAAAGGAGCCGATTCCGTCCTATCACCAGTCTCAACATCGGGGATGGTCTGTCGTAACAGATATACCGTCTGTCGCAGGTTGGCCTGAGCCGATTTTTGCGGCAGGCCCGGCCAGAGCAAGGTCATCAGGTGCTCGCGACGGTGAATCTCTTCGGGTTGGCAGACCAAATAGATAAGCAGTGCCTGGACGGCCTTGGTCCTAAAGGTTTGTAGCGGCTTATCGTCCAGCGCAGCTGAGAACGAGCCGAGCAACGTTAATTTTAGGTCAGGCATAGATGTAATTCCTGTTGGATGACCAGAGACCAGAAACCAATCTGTATTTGGAAGAAGACGTTACTGTATTGAGATCTTATTGACGGCTCAGTTTGGTCCCGAACACCGATAGCACGATTGTAGGATACAATAAAGCAACCTAAATTACTACACTTTACAGTTCCAAAATCAAGAATCGAATGATGATCTAAAGAGATACGCTGCAGCTTTTGTGCCTGGCCGGACTCTTTTAGTGAGACTAGCGATTCTTATTGGTGTTACCTGTTAGACGTATTGGTATTGCCGACGCGTTGAATGTTTCAGGCTGGCAAGTACTCTTGGACACATTGTCCTGGTGAAGATTGTGATGGTTGGTATACAATGTTGAGTGTTTGTACAACAGCAGTAACTCGTCAAATGATCATCAACAATCGCTTGTGATCAATCTGGTTCTAATTCTCGCTCCTAAGCGATTCCGGTGCACCTTAGAAGATCACCTGGACATTTGGAATGACAACTTGTACGCATTGCCGGCAACAGAATCGACCCGGCGCTTTTTATTGTAAAAATTGCGGCCGGGCCTTGGCTTGCCCACGCTGCCGGATCATCCTATCTGAGCCGGGAAACTTTTGTGATAACTGCGGCCAGGTGCTGGGGACAATTGGCACCGTCGAATCATCCACTCCAATCAGCAATCAAGAGCAATACCTTCAGCCAGCGCAAGAGGAAGCACCTCATGCGGATATTAGCGGCGAATCCGCTATTTCTGAGCCTAACTTGGGCAGATTTGTGCCCGACGAGTTCATGACCAAATTGGAGGCTGCTAGAACCAACCGGGAGATGGTTGGGGAAAGGCGGGTCGTTACCATGCTTTTCTGCGACGTAAAGGGATCTACCGCCGCGGCCGAGCAGCTTGATCCCGAGGACTGGACTGAAGTTATCAACGGGGCCTTTGAACATATGATAAGACCGGTCTACAAGTACGAAGGCACGGTTGCCCGTCTGATGGGCGATGGCATCCTGGCCTTCTTTGGCGCCCCCATCGCCCATGAAGACGACGCGCAAAGGGCGGTTCTTGCCGCTCTCGATATCGCCGAGAGCATCAAACCTTATCAGGCGATTGTCCAAGATCGTTTTGGCGTCGATATCGCCGTACGGGTTGGAATAAATACAGGCCGGGTGGTGGTGGGCGCGGTAGGCTCCGATCTGAGAATGGAATATACGGCTATGGGGGATGCCATAAACCTGGCCTCGCGGATGGAGCAATTGGCCAAGCCGGGGACCGTTCAGATCGCCGGCAATACCCATAAGTTGGTAATGTCTCTATTCGAGTTTGAGGCGTTAGGGGCGATCCCGGTTAAAGGAAAAGAGAAGCCGGTTCAGGCTTATCGCGTATTAGGGAAAAAAGCGACTTCAAGGCGGTCACGGGGCCTGAATGGCCAGTCAGTGCCACTTGTTGGTCGAGAGTTGGCCCGAAGTAAGCTAACGGCCGTTTTGGATAAACTGGTCCAAGGAAGTGGTCAGATTGTTTGTATCATCGGCGAAGTGGGTTTAGGCAAAAGCCGCCTGATTGAAGAACTCCATCAAGAGTGGTCCAAAGTGGTTCCTGAGGCGAACAAACAAGAGGCAGACAGCGAGCCATCATTGTCGCGTTGGTTTGAAACCTTTAGCGTGTCGTATGAAACAACCCGGCCGTACAGCCTGTTTCGTCACCTTATTCGCCAGGTTCTGGGTGCCACCCAAAGTGATCCGCCGGCAATATTAAGTCAGAAAATCGATACATTTGTAACTGATTTCGTTCCCAACGAACGCCAAGATCAGTTCAAGAGAGTGTTAAAATCATTCTATGGATTGGGAGAGAATGGGGCAACAACCTTAGAAGGGGAAACATTCAGAAACCAACTATTTGAGACAATCACCTATTTGGTGGAGCGCTGGGCCAGCGACGCGCCGGGGGTAATCGTCTGCGATGATATCCATTGGTCAGATCCCGCATCAGTCGAACTGTTACTCAATTTGTTTAGCATCGCAGACCGCCAGCCAATTCTTTTTCTTTGTGCCACACGTCCTGACCGTCACGCCCCAGCTTGGCAAATAACCACCACGGCCGATCATGAGTATCCTCATCGTTACACCGAACTTCAGCTAGATCCGTTGACGCGGGAAGATAGTCACACATTGGTCAACCGCCTGCTGAACAATGAACAACTGCCTGATTCGCTGCGGGAAACAATTCTGGTTAAGGCGGCCGGCAATCCCTTTTTCATCGAGGAAGTGATTCGTACTTTAATTGAAAATGAATCGATCGAGCCTACTCAAAATGGAGAAGGCTGGAACCTGACCGCTGATTTCGAGGCCAAACAGATAACCATCCCGGACTCATTGCAGTCCTTACTCATGGCCCGTATTGATCGTCTTGATGAATCCCCGCGAAGAACGCTACAAATGGCGGCCCTGATTGGTCGTTCTTTCTACTATCGGGTATTGGAGCTGATACTTGAACAGAGCACTGAAGGCGAAGAATCCGTCGCCCTTCATTTAGACGAACACTTGGGCAATTTGCAGCGATTGGAACTCATCAGCCAAGTAGCTCGTTTGCCTGAGTTAGAATTCATTTTTCAGCAAGCTCTGGTGCAAGAATCGGCCTACAAAACGATATTGCTAAAACAACGCCGCAAATATCATCGCATGGTGGGGGAAGCGATGGAAATATTGTTCCCGGAGCAGTTAGACGAACATGCTATTGTACTGGCCGGCCACTTCATGGAGGCTGGCGACTATGATCGCGCCTTAAAATATCATACGATAGCCGCCGATGCAGCCTATCGTTTTTACGCTAATGCCGAGGCGGTGGAGCATTATTCGCGGGCGCTGGAAGCAGCGCAACATGCACCTGTGGATTCAGAACAACTCATTCATCTTTATACGCGTCGCGGCCGGGCCTTCGAACTAAGCGCCCGGACCAATGAAGCAGTCGACAATTATGAAGCCATGCGCCAGCAGGCCCATGACGCTGACGATCAGGAGATGGAACTTGCTGCATTAATGAATATGGCCACGCTGTATAGCACGCCAACCAAGCTCTATGATTTGGAAAAAGGCGAGTCGCTTTTACAGCAGGCATTGCAATTGGTCCAAGAGCTAGATGATCGAGCGGCCGAAGCCAAAATCTTGTGGAATATGCTCAATTTAAACCGCTTCTCCGGCCGCAATGAACAGGCTTTGGATTACGGTGAACGGTCTTTGACCATAGCCCGAGAACTGAATATAACTGAACAGATCGCCTATACCCTGAACGACCTGTGCCACCTTTACAATCGCACGGGGCAGTATGATAAAAGTAAAGAAGCGCTTAAGGAAGCAATTCTATTATGGCGTGAATTGAATAATCTACCCATGCTAACGGACAGCCTGTCAACGGCGAGTTATGTGTACACCTTTACCAGCGATTTTGACCAGGCCATTTCCTTCTCTGAAGAAGCATTGCAAATCAGCCAATCGATTCAAAACATCTGGGGAATCTCCTATAGCCAATGGGTTATCGGCTGGGTTTATTGGGAGTGCGGATTGGCAGATCAAGCGTTTCGGGTCATGAAGGACAGCATTAGCCATGCTGACAAAGCCGGCTTTATGGTTGCCCAGGTCTATACCCGTTGTGATCTGGCTATTGCCTATGCCTCATTGGGAGACATAAATAAAGCCATGGCTGTTGTAGAGGAAGCCGATAAAATCGCTGAAGCAAGCCACCTGCAGCTTAGACCTTACGCTTTAGCCCATAAGGGTCGGATCCATATCATTTCTGGTGATCTGCAGAAAGCCGAAGAATATCTCAAATCGATGCGTACTTATGATTTGCCAGTTCATCTGAATTACCCCGACATGCCAACGGTCGGTGAATGTCAGCTATTGTTGCTGCAAGGTAAAATGGAGGAATCAATTCTGCAGTCTTCTCTGCGGTTGGAGCTGCTTCAGGCGAACGGCTTAACCCTCTTTGTGCCAGAAACCTACCATTTGTTAGGAGAAGCATATCGTCAAGCCGGTCGGAATGATGAAGCAATTAGTGCTCTCGAGGATGGTTTGAGTATCGCCCGAGCGACGGGCTCAATCTGGCGAGAATGGCAATTGCTGGCGACGAAGGCTAGCCTAATGCCTCGCATACAGGCATCCATGTTACGAGCCGAGGCTGCCAAACATCTTGATCTTATTCTCGAGAATCTAACGGACCCAGTACTACAGAATTCGTTTTTAAACCTGGCGACTGTAAAAACGGTACGCGGGGAAGTGAAGGAACTGCATGGGCCAGAAACGTAAACCCCCCTTCCCCATTCCCGAATGGATTCTTAAGCTGATGTTTACCGGGCAGCTCAAAGAGAAGCGTTGTGATCACTTGGGAATGATAGAGGTGCGAAAGACCGATCTGACCGTTTGTCCAGATTGTGTGAAATTAGGAGACGAGTGGCCCTCGCTGCGTATGTGTCTGGTTTGTGGTTACGTCGGTTGTTGCGACCAAGCGAAAAACCAACATATGAAAAAGCACGTGGAGCAAAGCGGGCATCCTATTGTCCGCTCGGTAGATAAAGGGGAAGCCTGGATCTGGTGTTATGAGGATGACGCTTTCATCTCCTCACGATCGCCACAACTCGACCGGCCGTTGCACTGATTGGTTTGGCTAAACGCTCATTACTAGGGTATCGAAATAATTACCTCAGACGAGAATGGCGAGCCGATCAGTTATTTGGCCGAAAAGCATACTACCCGCCAACATTCCCTTCCATCACTCGTTTCAAACTTTACGACACAGTAGCAGGCCTCTTCCAGTCGTGACATCTGCTCTTTAATGAGCGAGGGAATCGAATGAACCATGGTATCTCCAAAAACCCTAGATTGTAAGAAAAAGGCTAATAGCTGGCCGTTTTTTGCTGTTGTTCGCGTTGAAGATAAGCCATGGTTAAGTCCATAACAGCGGCGATATTGTCTTTGTCACGGCTGTAACCTGAAGAATTTACGATATGGGTCGGATTGTCAAAATATTTTCCTGTTTTTCCGACCACTTCTGGAGAGGTAGCCAGGTAAGTATAAGTGCGGGCCATCTCTTCGGGTGATATGGAGAATTTACTTTTTAAAGAATACATGGATTTGGCTAATCCCGAGGCGTTTGGATAACGAGATTCAATGTCAATCTTAACATTGGTCACCCGTATAGAATTCACTGTCACAGACGTGGCTGACAATTCTTGGGCCAGCCAGTATGTGTACATCACTTGGGCCAGCTTGGATTGATAGTAGGCTTTCTGGACAGAATATTTCCGCTGGCGAAATTCAGGATCTTCGATATTTACCTTTAATAATGGATAAATAACCAGACCTTTGGAAGAAACCGTGATGATTCGACCCTGGTCGCTTTCCTTAAGGGATCCCAGCAACAGATCGGTCAATAAGACTGGACCTAAATGATTGGTAGCCCAAATGCTTTCCATTCCCTCATTTGTATAGGTTGCTTCTTTTCTTGTGGTGTCAAAAGCGGCCGCGTTGTGAATCAAAACATCGAGTTGATCATGGCTGGCGAGATAGTTTTTCGCGAATGACTCAATTGAAGAAGACAGGGACATATCTACAATCATTAATTCTGCAGAATCACTCCTGGATTTTTCATGGATGTCTTTTAAGGCCGTCTCACCTCTCTCCCGGTTGCGGCAGGCAATAATCACTTGATAATCTTCTTGAGCGATTTGAATTGCCGCCGCTTTTCCTATTCCTGAATTGCCGCCGGTGATAATGCATATTTTTTTAGCCATTAGACAAACTTTGCTCCTATAGCCGAGATAATCATCAGGTCAAAATCTTCGTTCCTGTGAGATGAAGAGAATTTCGGCAGGCGAAGGGTCAAAGCCGAACTGTTCCCAGCTAACAAGTCGTCAATTATTTATTTCATAAGCGGTTTTTGTTTGATTTCTAGCCGGCCGCTGGGATAGATTCAATATTGGCTAATTGTCGTCTCAAATATTTAGAAAATTCGGCCGCCCGCTGTTCGGCCGTCCCTAGGTAAGTGCTGGCATCAAGGAGGGCAGGGATTTTTTCAGGGGCAATCCACTTGCTTATTTGTTCGTCGGCCGTCAGATAATCGACCAACGGGTTCGGCCGGTCGTCTTTTATCTCTTGCCAGGCACGCAATGTGGCCTGGCGGATCCATTCGTGGGCTTGTTGGCGATCGGCGCCGGCCGCGACAAGAGCCATAAGCAACCGCTCTGTAGCTGCGAATGGACCAAAGCGCGCCATATTCTGGGAGACAGCCGTCTCGTCGATGGTCATTCCCTCAACGAGGCGCTTCGCTTTGATGAGGATTTCATCACAGGCAATAAAGGCACCTGGCAGGTATAGCCGGCGGTTGGCCGAGTCGTCTAAGCTGCGCTCGAGGATTGCCTGAGCGGCGTTTTCCCAGGCTACCACAGGCATCGCGCTCACGTAACGGGCCAGCGAACAGATGTTTTCCGAAATAATGGGGTTACGCTTAAAGGGCATGGCCGAGGAGCCGACCTGTTTGGCAGCGAATGGTTCGGCCCACTCACCAATCGCCGGCGACTGCATAACGCGGAAATCCAATGCGAATTTATGCAAAGTAGAAGCGACGGCCGCCAAGATGTTGATTACCCATAAATCTTGTTGGCGAGTATAAGTCTGGGTGGTCACCGGAAAATAGGCCAAATCGAGAGCGACCATGGCCCGAGCCTCCAATTCGGCCGCAGTCATGCCGCTTCCTTGTAGCATTCAGCAAAGCTGGCTTGACTTCCAACCGCCCCCTTAAATCCTTTGCCTTTCAAGTCCCTGATGAGAGCTTTAATGGCTACCAAGTTCTGCAATAGATCCTGGGCGTAAGCGGACAATCGATAACCTAATGTGGTCGGTTCGGCCGGCTGGATATGCGTATAAGCCATGACCGGCAATCCGGCCGTAAGTTCGATGCGCTCAGCGAAAATCAGAAGCAATTCTTCGAATCGTTGAAGTAATATTCTAGCCGCCTCGCGGATGCGAATGACATCGACATTATCAGTAATATCGGCGCTGGTTGCTCCCCAATGAATGATCCCTCCACCCACTAGACACTGTTCGGCAAAGGTTCGAATTTCGGCCATGACATCATGGTGGGTCTCTTTCTCAAACTCCAGACTTCGTTTTATGTCAACGTCTTGGGCATGATTTCGTAAATCAGCCAACTGATCGCCGGTGACCAGGCCCGCCTGGTGCTGCGCCTCCGCCAGGGCGAGCCAGACTTGCCTCATGAGCTGCCGTTTGCGCCATTCGGACCAAATATGTCGCATTTGAGCACTGCCATAACGCCAGGTGAAAGGCGATATGAACTCTTGGTGGTCAAAAGACATCTTGTTTCCTCCCACGAACAAAAAGAGCAATAGCTGCGACACATTATGTATAGTTTGTCTTAGGAAGACGCCACAACTCCCCCACGCCAGAGGACAGCAGACCTGTTTTAATCATCAGGCTTCCGCTAGAATTTACTTGCTATTTGCTCCCCCAGAGCCGATCAGGTTGTTAACACTAGAGTTGAATGCAGGTAGGACAACGTCCTTTCGAACTTATCAACTCTCGTAGTTAACTCTCGTATTCTCGCTCAAAGCGACCTGGCTGGCTTCTTATACGATTGCGCTTGATATTGCGACGAAACTGCTGCTGCAATGCCCGCGTATCTTCGAAAAGACGGCCTCTCTCGGATTCAATTCGAGCCAAAATGAGATCGTTTTTCATTTTTTGATCACTCGTCAATTCAATTTTTCGTTTGGCCATTCTACATATTCCCTCAAGCAGAATTCCCGGTGGGCTGCCGCAGCTCGAATGCAATACATGCCAATAAGGCCAGATCCTTTTGAAAAAGGGGTTATGCCTAAATTGGGGGTACACGCTTGAGCGCGATCAGCGTATATCTCCTCTTCCCACATCACGCCCCTGGATAAGGGGATTCACTCTAGAAATTTCTTGCCATTTGGATGAAAGAGCGCAAGCACCAATATACGCTCGGTCAGCTTCTCAGCAGTAGCTGCCTATCTAATAAATCCGAACTATTATACCACACTCCTCGACAATATGGGGCGGGTTGAGTAACAACTTTCTTTAAATTGAATTAATATAGCCGGTTTCCCGTCTTTTCCCTCGATTCAGGCAACTTATCCAGGCTCATTTTTTGGATCGGGGTCTCGTTTTGGTTTGGGCTTATACACGCGCTTACGACGCCGCTTGGATTCTTTTCCAAAAGGCAATTTGTCGTATCGGGCCAGGAGAATCACAACACCTGAAATGGCCAGCAACAAGGCTAATATCATGGAGTAACTGACGAAGGAATCGCCAATCTTCGGCTGATCGGGCCGGAAAAGCTCTACCCAGGCCCGGCCGCCACCCCACCAGATAAGAAATAAGCCGAACAAGGTACCGGATCGCCATGATTCGCGGAAGCGATTATTTAATATGATTAGCAATATGAAGCCAATCAAGAGCCAAAGCGATTCGTAAAGAAAGGTCGGGTGAAATCGCGTATCGAGGGGGAAAGCTTGCAGGTCGGTAAATTCACCGATGCGATTTTCCAAGGGAATGAGTAGTCCCCAAGGCAATTCTGTCGGTCCGCCATACAACTCCTGGTTGATAAAATTGGCCCAGCGGCCGAAGGATTGGGCGATCAATAGCGCCGGTCCGGCCACGTCGGCGTACATCCAGAAATCTAGTCTTTTCCACTTTACATAAATAAAGGCAACTACGGCCGCGCCAATGAAGCCTCCTAAGATATTTAAGCCACCGGCGCGTACATTCACCCAGGCGCTAAGATTATTGAAATCGTTACTGCCAGTTATAATTTCTTGAAGAACATACCAAAGACGGGCAAAAACAAAACCGGATACGATCACGATGATCAGACCATTATAAAACTCATCGGTGTCTCCACCGCGGCGTTTAACCTCTCTGCCTGACCACCAGGCGCCAATAGCAATACCCAAGGTCACGATAATGCCATACCAGTGAATTGGGAAACCGTCGCCAATAGGTATCGTAAAGGCGACAGGGTTAATTTGGATACCGTCAAACATATATCTCTTCTAAGCCTCCTTAATCATTCAACATATCCGAGACCTCTGAGCCGTTCCAGGAGTTGTTCATCGGCCTCAAGATCGAGGTCATCACCGGCGCCAAAATTCTTTCGCTGGGCAGCGGTGCTGCGCTCCAAACGCTCTAGTTCCCGGCTTAAGATTCTACCATGAGCCGGCTGCCCAGACAGCATATCACTGAGTTCCAAAGGATCAACTTTTAAATCAAATAGTTCGTCTGGTTTACCAGAAACCTGAATTAACTTTTCATTATCCCGGACAACAGCTTGGCGAGTATCCAGGCAACGGTAACGCTCCAGGAGTTCTGGTTGACGTTGCTGGACGGCTTTGGCGAAATTCAGCGGCGAGTACACTTCTGCGAAGGCAGTGTTTTGTTCCGGATCGCGGCCGCGGATGGTTTCCAAAAGCGTGAGGTTTTGGACCTCCTGGGGATCCAAGCCATTTGTTTGTTCTGGCAATTTTCCGGATGCTTCCAGGATGGTGTGATATACGCGCCGGGTGCTAACGGGATTTTCGATCCGTCTACCGGCAGGAATATGGCCCGGCCAATGTAATATTAAAGGTACATGGATTAGCTCTTGATAGGCAACAAAGGCATGACCAAAATATCCGTGTTCCCCTAATCCATCACCATGATCAGAAACGATCACGGTTAGTGTATTGTCGGCCTGAGTTCGCTCGGCTAAAGTCGCAAACAATCCACCCAGGTAATCATCCTGGTAAGCAACTTCCGCATCGTACATATCATTAATGACCTGAGCCTCAAGTTCACCAAGTGGCTTCTCCAATGGCGCAGCCCAACGATAGGCTTCGCGATTCCAACGCTGCAAAATGTGACGCGCCTCCTTATCATTCCGCATGTAGGGTGCCACTTTGTCAACATATTCGCCTGGCGGCCAATAAGGCAAATGGGTCTCCATTAGATTCAAAAACAGGAATAATGGTTCCTTCTCCCCTTGTTTATCACGTTCTCGAAGGAAATAGTTTACATCGCGCACTGAGCGCTCGTTCTGGCCCTTAAAATTTGCCAGGCGAGACCACAGAGGCGTTAGCCAGGCATTTAACGATATTCGGAAGGCCAGGTCAGACTGGCCGAAAAAGTTCTGCACAGGATATGAAATTCGACGCAGGAATTGTGTATAGGCTTCGAGTAATTTGCCAGCCGGCCAGGGCAAACGAGTTGAGTGCTGGGGCATGCTGGGAAAAGCACCACCGTAATTATAAAAGGTGTTAAAACCACGTTTGAAGCCATTATCGAGCACGCCAACGAGGGGATTATTGCAGAATCCGACTGTCTGATAGCCAGCTTTCTCTAATAATTCTGCGACATGCGGCCGGTCGGTTCCCAGTGATCGATTAGATTGAATGACTTGATGAGCAGAGGGATATAAACCGGTGAAAAGTGAGGCATGGCTGGGTATCGTCCATTGAGCTGGCGAAATTGCACTATCAAAGGTCGTTCCAGCGACGGCAAAATTGTCCAGATTCGAGGTAATGCTTCCCCCAGCTTCGGCCGATTGATAACCGTAACAACCCAAGCGGTCTACTCGTTGCGTGTCCAGCACAATGAAAATGATGTCTGGCGGTCCCATTAACTTATGTCAACCTATTTAGCTAGGCTTATGAATCGTTTCATTTTCGATACCTATTGCATTTCGGGAAAAAGAAGGTTTGGAACAGTTAGTACTCGGACCCAGTTACCTTCTACAATCGATAAGATAAGGCATATCCTCAACGAAATCCCAAACTATTATCTCATCTATTTTAGCAGCAGCCCACGAGAACTACCACACAGCAGCAGCGAATTGGGCCACTCTCTAAGATTACGAGTAGGGGTCAATTTATACCCCATGCAGGCCTTAAAAATTCAGGTTGGTTTAGCAGAGCCAATATGGAGCTAACTTTCTGGGGGCTCCTGGTCTTGCGCTTCGGCCGTCAAATCGCCGACGGCCACCTCTTCAACCGGCTTGTCGTGACCGGCACCCATGATGGAAGCCATCCAACGAGTAGTCGGATCCGGCTGGAGGATGAGCACTTTGAAAGCCATGGTAATAGGAACGGCTAAAATTGAGCCCAAAGCACCCAAAATCCCGGCCCAGAATATCACTGAAAAGACGACAACAAAGGGCGACAGGTCCAATCCCTCACCCATATATTTTGGTTTGACCACATTTTCGGCAAAGCCATTAATGAGAACGATGCCCAGAAACACAATCAAAGCGGCAAGCGGACCTGATTCCAGCAAGGCCAGGAATGTGGGCGGTATGAGGGCAATCCAGAAACCCAATGTAGGAATGTAACTTAACAAGAAGGCCAGGATGCCCCACAGGACAGCAAAGTCAACCCCCATAGCTAGGAAAAATACGGTGTCTAGCGCACCAGTCGCCAAGCCAACAATCGTGGTGATAACGACATATTGGCGTACGTCTTTACCGAAATTGTAGAAGCGGCTTACAGTTAGATCGCCCATATCAATGTAGGGCATAAGTTTTTTAGGCAAACTCATAGCATCGATTAGCAGGAAAATGATTATCAGCCCGATCAGGAATACATTGGAGAATGCCCCGATTAATCCAGCCAAGAATCCGGCTGCAATATCCAAAAGTTTCGCGGGATCAAAAAGGTTTGTAATGGCCTGAAAATCAACTCTTTCGATTCCCAAGGAGGTAATAAAGTCCTGAAATGAATCAATGACCACTTCTAATTCGGCCGCGTAATCAGGAATGGCTTGGATAAAGCGGTTGATGGCCACAACTAGAAAAGCGAGCAGGCCGGCAAAGACCGCAATTATAGCCACAAGGGTAATAACGTAAGCTACGATGTCCGGAACACCTTTCCGTTGCATCCAATGCATCAGAGGGGTAAAGCTGGCCACGATAATGGCGCTCAAAATCAAAGCATTAATTGTCTCGGCCGCCTGTTGCATACCCCATAGAGATATGACGACAGCCGCGGCGGCAATGAAGAATACAATGGTTGACGAGAAAACTTTTCTGGGTTCGCTCATTAGTATCTTACCCCTCCTGATCCTTTTGGGACTTTTCTAATGATTCGGATTGCTCAGCGGTTAATAAAACACTGGCTAGCCAGGCTTCGGCCGCATCTATGGCCAACAACATTGAATGGCCTAAAATTTCGCCGTCGATAAAGATGTACTCGGGTCGTATTGTATGCGTTGTTTCAGTCTTCTCGAGCTGTTCATAGACACGTTCGGTGACGCCGGCCAAAAAGAGCGTGCCGCCTCCCTCTTGTAGACGTTCGGCATAGCGCTCGATAACCTTAATGAAGGTGCTGCCAACTACCTCTAAACCACGCAGATGCAGGACTGCGACCGCACGTTTGGCGCCAGCCGGCGATGGGAGAGTTTCCTCCAAAAGGTAAGCACTAGCAAAGAACATACTACCATAAAGGGAGAGGGCAGTCACCTTACCAGAAGGTAGTTCTTTCGGGGTCTGATACTTCACCATTGCACCATCTGGTCGTCTTTTTATGGCTAATACGTGCACATCGTTTGAGGAACGATAAATGTAGTGTAAAAGCGAAAGAACCACGCCCGCCAGAACTGCCTCCTGGATTGGTAAAAATAAAGTGGCCGTAAAAGTAATAATCATGATAAGTCGCGGTCCAGGTCCCGTATCTCGCACATCCTCAACGTCTCCCATTTTGATGGACTCGAAACCAGCGACAATGAGCAGAGCAGCAATAGCTGGCATAGGAACAAGTTCCAGAAAACCACCAAATAAGAGCACCAGCAGGATAATAAACAAACCGGATACAACATTGGCCAATCGGGTCTTGGCTCCAGAACTGATGTTAACTGACGTCTCAGACATGGTTCCGCCAATTGGCATGCCCTGAAAAAGCCCAGATGCTGTATTGGCTAAACCTTGTCCAGCGAAATCCCGTGAGGCGTCCGGAAATTCACCATCAGAATTGGGTACACTGCGGCTTACTCCAGCTCCTTGAATCAGACCGACCAATCCAATTGTGACCGCCGGTATTATCAACCCAGGCACCAAGGCTAGGTCGGGTAAAGAAGGCTTTGGCAGACCATCTGGAATTTGGGCGATGTCGCCTATTAGTTTCACGCTCTCAAATGGCAAGAGGTAAACAACAATCGTAGTGACCAACATCGCCAGAACCAGGGAGAATTTTTTAAGCGGCGTGTGGGTGACCAGGATAATGAGGGCGATAGTCAAAAGGCCCAGTATTAGTGTTGGCAGGTCAATGGCCAGGGGGTGGAATATGAGATCGGCTGTCTGAACGACCTTATTGCCGTATTCGCTATCGTATCCAGTAAAATCTCCTAACTGCCCCAAGATAATATTAAGGGCAATTCCGGTCATGAATCCGACTAAAACCGCATTGGATACGTAGCGGGTAATACCGCCAAGCTTAAGGACCCCGAGCAACAATTGGAAAAGTCCAACCAGAAATGTCAGAACCCCTAGGGCAGCAATTAGTTCATTCTCGGAATAACCTTCGAGAACACTACCCACAGCAACAGCCAATGCGCCGGTGTTAGCAACATACATAAACTCAGAACTCAAGGTTATTGCAGCCACTGGAGTACCCACCATCAGGGCATACAAACCTTGAACAGGGCTAACGCCTGCCAGAATGGCTGAAGCCATGCCGTCTGGAATCGTGACCAAAGCTGTAGTCGCCCCGGCAATGATGTCAGAGGTAATCGTTTTACGGTTCAACTTTATGGCAGCCACCTAAATCTCTTTTTGGTCAGGAGTGATGATTGTTATTGGCAAGTTCGGATCCTAAAATCAGGTCACAACGAGGATGGGTTTAAAATATTATGTTAATGTATTCACCTTCGAACGAATGATCTATTCAAACCCTCGTCAATAATTTGCCAAAAGAATTCGAAAATGCTCTTGCTGTCGTTTTAGACAAAGTCTTGTTTTGTACTGCTGGTAAACTTGAGCGACAACACAATAATTTTGCGCTATTAACTGGCTTCTACAGGCAATCCCTTATGGGAGAGCGTCTTATCCGCGGCGCCTAGCAATGCTAATGTAATATAACAATTGCAAAATAGCGGTAACCGCAGCGGCCAGATAAGTTGAAGCGGCCGCAATGAGTATCTGGCGCGAACCCTTACGATCATTTTCGCTGACCATGAGGCCCGCCTGACCCAATAATTTTATACCTCGGCGACTGGCATCGATTTCCACAGGTAAGGTAAGTAAGGCAAAAATCACCAGTAGAGCGTAAAAAATAACACCCAACCAAAAAGCACCTGCTAAATTAAAGATCAGACCGATGATTATAAACAAGTAGGCGAGTTGAGGACTGATGCGGACGGCCGGTACCAACACATTACGCATGGAAATTAGAAAGGATCGATTCTCGTGCTGTTGGGCGTGACCAAGCTCATGGGCGACGATGGCCATAGCAGCCACAGTCCGTTTGTCGACAGTGCCTTCTGACATTCGCACTGTGTGGCTGCGGGGATCATAGTGGTCTGATAGTTCACCCCCGACCTTTTCAAAACCAATATTTGACTTGTTTACCTCGATGTCTGCGGATGAGGTAAACGACACCTGTCGCTTCTTGGCGGCAAACTCTATGTCTGTGATAATGCCTCGCTGGCGCAAATCAGCCAGCCGTTGAACCTCTCTGGAATCATCGACGCTAGCGGACTGGCTGCCTCCCAATTCGGTACGATTAACAATTGCATATCCCACTTCACGACCTGTAAGATTTGATCCGTTATTTACCTTACCCCATTTGTTATATTGCGTAGATTCAACTTACAAGTGCAACTTTGAAGGTTGGGATAAGAAGTAAGCTGCGATAGCATCTGTGCTTCTTAAATCTACCAAATCGAAGGAGCACCAATGAGAACCTACACGC
>PVMS01014264.1_pt1 | contig 15536 bp, 15 predicted proteins | sample 1853461 | NCBI WGS metagenome assembly PVMS01 (sample SAMN08582032, study PRJNA380276) | Marine sediment metagenome, whole genome shotgun sequencing project. | isolation source: ocean sediment barecode stripped | collected 2017 | reverse complement strand
CTGATCAAGATCATCAACATCGTTGCACTGTTGATGGTGCCGCTTCTGTAAGACGAAGCTACTAAAGCAAAACAAAGGCCGCTGGATGAAAGTCCAGCGGCCTTTTTCGTTTGTGGTCGAAAAGATCGCTAGCCGGCGACACCACCACCATCGACCACCAGCGCATCGCCCGTGACGAACGACGCTTCGTCCGAAGCAAGATAGAGCACGGCGCTGGCGATATCGTCGCCCGCGCCCAATCGGTTCAGTGGTATCTGTGCCAGCATCGCGTTGCGTTGCGCTTCAGGCAGGTCCCGAGTCATATCGGTATCGATAAATCCTGGCGCGATCACATTGACCGTAATGTTGCGGGATCCGATCTCGCGAGCCAGTGATTTCGAGAATCCGATGATGCCGGATTTGGCCGCTGCATAATTGGATTGCCCGGCGTTACCCATTATTGCAATGACGGAAGCAATATTGATGATTCGCCCTTTTTTCGCTTTCATCATTCCGCGCAGACAGGCCTTGCTCACCCGATAAACGCCACTTAGATTTGTGGACAAAACAGCATCCCAATCATCCGCTTTCATCCGCATGAGAAGATTGTCACGAGTTATGCCTGCATTGTTGACGACAATTGTCGGACTGCCTTCCTGTGCCTGAATGTCGGCTATCGCTTTTTGCACTGAATCATCGTCGGCAATATCAAGCACAATGCCTCGGTTTTTGCCGCCCAGCGCGTCCGTAATACCCTGTGCGCCACTTTCGCTGGTCGCAGTGCCGATAACCGCCGAGCCGGCCGCAACGAGGGTCTGTGCGATGGCTGCACCAATACCGCGTGAGGCGCCGGTTACGAGGGCGACTTCACCTTCCAGTACATTATTGTTGAACAAACGAGTCATTTTGATTCCTCTCGATTAAGTCGCGATCGCACTATAGCTGCAGCGCCTTTTGCAGGCCGCTTATGGTGTCGACAGGTGCAACTGGTGTGTCACGGCTAATTCGACGCACCAGTGCCGCGAGCACTTTACCCGGACCGCACTCGACGAACGACGATGCTCCCGCTTCCAGCATTGCCTCTATCGTCGCGACCCACTGCACGGGCCTGAAAACCTGCCGCGCAAGTCGCGTTCGAATGTCGTTAGGATCTGTGTACGGCGTCGCGTCTGTTGCATTAATCACCGCAATGCCTGGGGCGCTAAACTCGGTGTCATCCAGCGTCTCGGCCAGTTCTTCCCCGGCCTCGATCATCAGCGATGAATGTGATGGCACGCTAACAGGTAACAGTATCGCCCGCCTTGCACCAATCTCTTGCGCGCGGGCTATCGCGTGATCTATTGATTTCCGGTGACCAGCAATGACGACCTGACCTGGAGAATTGAAATTGACAGCCTCTGCGATTCCGATTCCAGAGGCATCATCACAAACCGAGCGCACTGCATCGTCATCGAGGCCGATAATGGCGGCCATCGCACCGATGCCGACCGGTACCGCAGCCTGCATGAGTTCGGAACGCCGCCGGACAACGGCAAGCGCATCGGCAAAACTGACGGCTCCGGCACAAACCAGCGCCGTAAACTCGCCCAGGCTGTGGCCGGCCATCTGATCAGGAACCGCACCACCAGCAGCCTGCCATACACGCCATGTGGCATAGCCAGCGGTCAGCATTGCCGGTTGAGTCACTACCGTTTCACCGAGGCGCTCCGCGGGACCGTCTTGCACAAGCTGCCAAAGATCGTATCCGAGAACATCAGATGCTTCCGCATAGACTTCGCGTATCTCAGTGTACTCGGTAGCAAGATCAGCCTGCATTCCCTGGGATTGGGAACCCTGACCCGGAAAAACCATTGCGATACTCAAATCGACCTCCGATGTGTGTACGTTGCGTGGCCGTGCATTATAGAGACGCCTGCGACGGTTTTCTAAAGGATAATCCGACTCCCGCTAGTGCCCCCGCAATCGCACCATACAGATGTGCTGCTACGACCACATCGCCACCGGACGCGTCTATTGATCCGGGCAGCGGGCCGACAAGCTGCTCATAGATGATTTTTATGCCGAGCAGCCCGCCGATGATTAACGAATCCAGCTGCCCATTCCGCGCGCCGTCGGCAACACCGGCAGCCAGCAATCCGTGCAACAGACCCGATAGCCCTACGTACCAGGCAAGTTGCGGCTCGAGAAACCAGAATCCGAGATCGATCCCGACAACGATAAACAGTGAGATCAGGAGCCATTGCGTGGTTCGGAATCGGGCCGCAACGATAGCGTAGATAAGCATCAGTCCGACGGCATTCAGCGCGAAATGGGACCACCCGAGGTGAACAAAATGACCGCTGATCAGGCGCCACAGCTCGCCGCCGGTGATCGCCAGACGATCGTAGCGAAATAATTCGCGCCCCCAATCGCCCGTTAGCGCAAGCAGAATAGCGATTGCGACGGCAAAAACGGGCAAGTGCCACGCTTGCGGCCAGAGCATTTGCCGGTGGCCCTTGTCAGCTTGGTTTAACCCCATGTTTGATATACTGACGTTTATACGTTTAATGAGTCAATTCAGGCGCTTCGGCCCCTTTGATGGAGTAACAACCGTGTTTCCAATTGTCCAACGAAAGCTGCCAGTCGCAGGCCAGCTTGGCTTTACGCTGATCGAGATCATGGTGGTCGTGGTCATTATCGGCATTCTTGCTGCTTTGGTTGGACCGCGCCTGTTTGGCCAGGTAGACCGGGCAAGGACTGAAGCGGCCAAGGCCGAGATTTCAACGATTGAAAACGCGATGAAGTTTTATCGACTCGATAACTATGCCTACCCCACGGCCGAGCAGGGAATCGAGGCGCTAGTCACCAAACCGAATGACCCCAATATCAAAAACTACCCTGCCGGCGGTTACCTGGACCGTATGCCGAAGGATCCCTGGGGCAACCCGTACTTATACCTCAATCCCGGTAACCAGGGCGAAATCGACATTTATACGCTGGGTGCCGATGGTTCGGTTGGCGGTGAAGATAACAACGCCACCATCGGCAATTGGGATCTCGAATAATCGCGATATGGATTCGCGAGTCATAATCGCGATACGGATTCGCGAGTCATAATCGCGATACCGTCACCGCGACGAGTTGAACCGATGAGCATACGCCACCGCGCATCTGGCTTTTCACTGATTGAATTGCTTGTTGTCATTTCCGTCATTGGAATTATTACGTCGATGGTATTGATGTCACTCGGAGTACTTCGCGATGACCGGCAACTTCGCGTAGAAGCACGGCGTATCAGTTCCCTCATTGAACTCGCGCAAGATGAAGCCGTCATGCAGGGGCGCGAATTCGGGCTCGAAGTCATGGTGAGTTCGTATCGATTTGTGGAGTACGACCCGTTCCAGTTGCGATGGGTGGAGATAATTGGTGACGACATGTTTCGATTTCGTCAACTACCCGCGGATATTGAGTTCGACTTGCTGCTTGAGGATCAGATCATTGTGCTCGACATGGATCCGGAACAGATTGAGGACCCAGATTCGAACGATATCGGCAGATCCACCGAGACATACGCACCGCACGTAATGATTTTTTCAAGCGGTGATTCGACGCCATTTGAATTACAGATCGTCAATCGATCGGAACAGCAAAAGGTCATCATGCGTGGTGATCTCACCGGCGCGATCGAAGTGATGACCGAGACCGAGTGAGGCAATGAAACGCAATCGAAAAAGCGCCGGATTCACGTTACTGGAGGTCATGATTGCGCTGATCGTTGTCGGGCTCACGTTGCTGGCAATGGCCGGAAAAATGGGACGCATGCTGAACGCTGCAAATACGATGCGTGACTACACCTTCGCCAGCTGGATCGCACACAACAAAATCACCGAGATGCGTTTGGCCAACGTTGTCCCCGAAGTTAGCTCATCCAGCGGTGAGATTGAATACGCTGGCGTCGACTGGGCCTGGCGCGCCGTCGTCTCCGAAACGGGCATTGATAATCTTTATCGTGTAGACGTCACCATTTCATATCCTGATTCTGATCCGATAATGCGGCCCGTCACGGGCTTTATCGGTGAACCGGCATCTCCCGGGCAAAGTAACCGCTCCTGGTCTCGTGGCCCCGAGAGTTCGGGTGAGCGCGAATGAGTCCTTTACGCCACAACGGGTTTACATTGATCGAAATACTGGTTGCGGTTGCTATATTTGGCGTGATGTCCATGCTTGCGTGGGGTGCGCTTGGGAACTCGTTGTCGAATGCCGATCTTCTGACCGAGCGTATGAATCGGTTGCAGTCCATTCAGCGTACGGTGCGATTTCTCAGTTCCGACCTGACACAATTGACGCCGAGATCGGTAAGAAACGAACTTGGCGATGCTCAGGTACCTGCAATGCTAAGTAGTGTGTCCGGACAGTACGCGATCGAATTCACTCATGGCGGTTGGCCTAACCCTGCTGGTCTTCCCAGGGGCACTCAGCAACGGACCGCGTATCGTCTCGAAGACGATGAGCTTGTCCGTTACCACTGGAGGGTGCTGGACCGAACTTACGCCAACGAACCTGTTGCCACCGTGCTGCTGGATAACGTCGAAAGCCTGTTGTTCAGATTTTATACCGACAGCGGAGAACCCAGCGATGTCTGGCCACCACAAGATGTTTCCGGATTTGCGGGTCCCCGCATACGACCCAGGGCGATCGAGATATTGCTGACATTGCCGGATGAAGGTGAAGTCACGCGATTGCTGGAGATCGCGCCATGATTACGATCGCCCGCAATCGAGGGGTGGCGCTGATTACAGCGTTGTTGATCATGGCGTTAATCGCAACGCTGACGTATGCGCTGGAATGGAATAGCGCACTCGATTTGCGACGTACTGTCGTAATGCTTAATCGAGATCAGGCAATACAAGTGGCATTTGGCGCCGAGAGTTGGATCCAGAGCATTCTGCGGCAGGATCTCGAGGATTCGGATGTCGATCATCTCGGGGAAATCTGGGCAAGTGATCTGCCCGGTCTTCCGATAGATGGTGGCGAAGTATTCGGCGTCATCGAAGATCTGCAAGGGCGATTCAATGTCAACAATCTAATTGCGAGTGATGGCAACATCGATCGGCCGTCACTAGAACAATTTCAGCGCTTGCTGACAGCCCTCGACATCGATCCGCGATTCGCGGGTATCGCTGCGGACTGGATCGATGCTAATCAGGACGCCGCATTTCCAGACGGTGCCGAGGACCCGATCTATACGAGCTTGACGCCACCCTACCGGGCTGCCAATCAGCCGCTGTCGAGCGTCAGTGAACTTGCGGCCATGGAGGGATTCGACAAGGCGTCCATGGACGTGTTGTCACCGCATATTGTTGCGCTGCCCGGTCGGACCCGAATTAACGTCAACACCGCTACCGGCCCGGTCTTGCAATCTTTAGACGAGAACCTCACGACGGCGGACGTCGAACGTCTCCTCGACGAACGCCAGGAGGCGGGATTTGCTGACATAGGCAATTCGTTCTCGTCACTGGTTACATCCGAGGTATTGAACCAGCTTGAGGAGACAACGGACTTTTTTCAATTGAAGCTGATCGTGCGGATTGATACCGTGCGCCTTACTTACTTTAGTGTCTTGGAGCGCGGACCTCAGGGTAATGTGACCCCGATCCTGCGGTCCCTGGGAACCAACTGATAATGGCAGAGTTTCTGGTTATCCGGCTCGGTGAAAATCCCGGGCAATCCGCCGACTGGATCGCCGTCGACAACCATGGGACGCGTCGCAGCCCGCCCGTTGCCGGACCGCTGGCCGAGGCAGCCGAGGATGTGGCTGACCGCGATGTCATTGTATTGGTTCCGTCAACGTCGGTCCTCACGACCTCTGTCTACGTTCCGGTCAAAGGGGGAGCACGACTGCGCGCAACGCTGCCATTTGCGCTTGAAGAAAGCCTGGCTGACGATATTGAGACCCTGCATTTCGCCGCGGGCAAAAGGCGGGAAAATGGCCGATTACCGGTATCGGTGGTAGCTCGGAGTCAAATGACCGAATGGCTGGAGGTTCTCGATACGGCCGGTATCGTAGCGACGAAAATGGTACCCGAAAATCATGGTCTGGCGCGGATTCCTGGAACGTTGAGCATGTTGGTGGCGGAAGACCACGTGATGTTCAACGACGGCGCTGAAAACGAATTTGTCATGCAGGGGGTCAAACCGAGCGACGTCCTCGCCGTCGCGGGAGAACTTGATGATGAGAGCGACGAGGAAGGCGGCGACAACAAGCAACCAGGACATCTTTTGGTTTATTGCGAACCCGGCGCAGAAAGCTTGTTTGAACACGACTGGACCGCACTCAGGCACGAAATGGCCAGTGTGGATATCAATCTGTTGCCTGATGGCGTTCTGCCACGGCTCGCCGTAACGGTTGCGGCGGGTCACGGCGTGAACCTGTTGCAGGACAGGTTTGGTGCCAAGCTGGAATATGCGACGGTATTTCGACCCTGGCGTTTCGCGGCGGCGTTGTTATTGGCACTGATCCTGATCGGATTCGGTAGCAAGACCGTCGATTATTATCGGCTTGCCAACGAACAGACTGCCCTTAAAGATCAATTCACCCAGGAGTATCGACAATTTCGACCTGATGACGATCGCGAAGTCGTGGATCCGATCAATATTGTCAACTCAATACGGCGCAGTCTGGGTGCGCCTTCGTCCGGCGACGGATTCCTGCCCTCATTGCACCAACTGAGTTTGGCGCTGCAACAGAATGGATCGGCGGAGATCGCGGAAATTCGCTATCGTGCAGGCGTGGTTGACATACTGCTGACCGCGCCCGACGTCGCAACCTTGGATAGCATTCAGAAAATTGTCGGTAATTCCGGTCGGTTCATCGCATCAATTCAATCAACGGACCAGGTTGGCGACAAGGTCAGCAGCCGTATCCAGATTCGGGAGGCCGGTGCATGAGGAGCTGGTTCGAATCGCTGGAACAACGAGAACGCCAGTTTGTTTCCGCCGGAGCGGCACTTGTTTTTGTAGCATTGATCTATGCATTAGTCTGGTTGCCGCTTGACAGAGGGCAGCGGACCATGACCGCGAGCATTGCGATCTGGCAGCGGTCGCTCGCCGAGCTCCAGCCGCTAAGTGGATTACAGCCAGGTGGTCAAATCACAGGCCAGGCTGCACGCGCAAATTCGCAGCAAACAGCGGTTGTAATTGTCGATCAAACCTTGCGTGCGCGAGGCCTGAACAATTCACTGAAACGCAGTCAACCAACAACAAATAACGGCATCCGTGTCGAATTCGAAAATATCGCATTTGATGATCTGGTGCAGTGGTTAGGTGACCTCAGCAAACAATACGGAATGCACGTCACGACTGGCAGCATGTCAGCAACCAGTCAAGCGGGTCCGGGCCGAATCAATGCGACTTTTACGCTAGAGCGCGCCTAGCCCACCGTGGTGGAATTCAAAATGCCTAATCGATCGCAATTGATCAAGATTGGGGTGCTCACCTTCATTGCTGGCATTATTTTGATTTTTCCGGCGCGCGTCGCCTATCAGTGGTTCGCGCCACCCGGGCTTAGTGTGAGTGGCATCAGTGGATCGATATGGTCGGGCCATGCCAGGGAGGCCGATGTCAGTGGAGTCTACCTGCGCGACCTGCATTGGCGTATTCGACTGCTCGATTTAGTGACATTAAAGCTTGGATTCGCGGTCGGCACGACGCTCGAGGCCGGATTTATCGAAGGCGAGATTGCCTTCGGACTGACAGGTTCGGTAGTTGCACGAAATATCAGCGCCTCGTTGCCATTGAGTGCTTTGCAAAATGCTACGAATATACGGGGTCTGCAAGGAAGCTTGTCCGTGCAATTTACGGTACTCGAATTGGAAGCCGGAATACCGGTGACTGCCGATGGCGTGCTTGAAGTCTCAAATCTCATTGCACCACTTATCGATCGAAATTCAATTGGCGGATACAAGGCGGAATTTTTTACTCAGGATTCCGGGATAACTGCGAGCGTCGAGGACACTGACGGCGTCATTGATCTTGCCGGCAGCCTGCAAATATCTGCAGATCGCAGTTATCAGTTCGTCGCACAAATAAGCGCGAAACCTGAGACTCCACCTGGCCTACGGCAACAAATGCAGTTCCTGGGCTCGGCCAACGAGCGCGGACAGCATGAATTGCGTGTTGAAGGTCAGCTATAGGGAGACTTCGACAAACTCCTGCAACAGCGGGAAGTAAAGTGCGCAACGGACGTCGGCACCCGAGTAATTGCGGTATAGGTCGAAGTATTTATGCAATTGGGGCGTGTATCGATCGACCTCGGCGCGCAGGAAACTTTGTAAATTTCCGCCTTCGTGCGAACTGGTCTTGTAGTCAACAACCCAATGTGTACCGTCGTCGTCGATGCGGACCCGATCCAGCACGACAGACGTGACGTGGCCTTCGTAAATGCCGGTCAACGGCAATTCTGTATGACCATCGCCCGCGAGCAGCCAGCGACCTTGTGGGTCACCAAGCATGCCATTCAGAGCCTCTTCAATGCGTGCGACAATCGCCGGCATGGATTCATTGGGAATGCCCATCCCGCGTAGCCAACGAGCGGTAATCGACTGCACGTCTGCCAATTGCCCAGCATCAAGTTGAATTCTCTGATCCACAATCATTTGTAACCAGCGATGAACGATCGTGCCGGCCACCCTTGCCCCCGAGCCCACCCAATAGAATTCAACTTGCGTGTCAGTATCGCCGCTGACGGATTGCTCGTCTGTGCGATTCAACCCTTGATACTCAGGTAATTCCCATTTCGTCTCGAAACGACGCAATTCCGGAGTCAACCAGGCGTCGACCGAAGTGTCCTTTGAGCGAACCGCGTCTGGATCAAATGCGTTCTCGAATTCGTTCGCCACCATGGGCCACAACAAGCGAAGCAGGCTGCCTGCGCGGGGTAGCTTGAACTCGCTCCCATCTGCAGAGACTTCGACATGGCCGAGCAGGTGCAATGACCGTCGCGTCCGGGTACACGCGACGTATAAAAGACGCCCGAGTTCGTGGCGAGACTTTGTCGCCTCAATTCGCTCAATGAAACGATGCAGCGGGTCGTTCTCAATTTCTGCTCGTGGGCCGACCGGGCTGATGACTTTCTCGTCGATGCCGTGTTCTCCAGGAACGTCGAACCAGTTCAGAACTGTCCGTTCCTGCTGCCCGGGCGCCCGACCGAGCCCATACAACAAGACATGATCGAATTGCAGCCCTTTTGCACGATGCATGGTCATTACTTGCAAACGCGCATTGCTATCGGTGGACACGTATTCAAGGTCCAGCGCATCTTCCAGTTCAGCGACATCCAATAGCGTGCCACCCTCCTCCAGTGTTTCGATGACATCCAGGAATCGATAAACATTTTCTACAGCCCGCGCTTCGCCAAGAATTGCCGGACCGCCGAGAGCCAGCCAGGTACTTTCAACGGTATCTCGCAGCGACTTGATGCGATTTTCCAGCATCGCCGTCGCCAATTGCTCACGAAATCGAAGCACCGCTTTGCTGCCGTAGGTACTGAGCCCGGCAAGCTGCTGATCGGCGTGCAGCAGTTCCCATACAGTGTCATCGTTCCTGCCATGAACCAGCGTATGCAGATCGCACCAGTCGAGGCCGACCCACGGGGATCGCAAGATCGCAAGCCATGCGAGCCGGTCGCCACGATGAGCAAGCGCACGCGTAAGCGCGAGTACATCGATTACTTCGGGGAGGTCCGTAAGTCGATCGATTTCTACCGCTCGATAAGCAATTTCGGCGTCGCGCAATCGTGACAGCAAGCTGTGCAAGTGGGCGCGACCACGTACCAGCACAGCCATGTCGTCGTCAGGGTTCGCTGCGAGCGTGTTACGGATCAGCCGGAGACCAATGTCTGCCTCCTGATCTCGGTCGCTGCCGAACAGCGGATACACCGTGCATTCCCCTTGCCCTGCCAAATCCGGAACAGATACCGCGGCTGAATACGCGACGGCGCTCTGCGTCGCATCATCTGTCTCAGCAAGGACATCGGGAAATACGGCATTAAACCAGTCGACCAGGTGTTGTCCCGATCTGAAGTTGCGGCGCAACGTGAGTGACTCGAGTTGCACACTGCCAACACCGGAATTTTTCGCCAGCAGGAATTGCCCTACCTCGGCATTTCGGAAGCGGTAAATCGATTGCATAGGATCGCCTACACAAAACAACGTGCGGCCGTCTCCGTCTTGCCAGCCTCCCGTCAAGGCTTCGAGCATCCGGTACTGAGCACTTGATGTGTCCTGCATTTCATCCACGAGTAAGTGTCGAACCTGGTAATCGAGCAACAATGCAACGTCGCCCGGGTTGTCCGCGGTACCTAGCGCATTTGCGGCTGTCAGCGCGACTTCAATGTAATCACTAATACCGCGCTCGCCGAACAACCGTTTTAGCTCCGTAACAGCCAGCGGCAACAACTGAAACAGCGCCAGCAATACGGACCATTGCTCATCGCTGTAGTGGACGGGGGGGCAAATCGCGCGTACCCTGCAGAAGGTCGCGAAACTTCGTGTCGGAACGCAGAGAATCGAGCAAATCGAGCATCACCTGTTTTTGCCCTCGATCCCCTGTTGGAAACCCCTGCGCTCTGGTCACGGTTTTGCGCCATTCTCCCTTGGCTGTCAGTAGTAGTTCGGCCAGCCCCTGCCATTGCGTCACGCACTCTGTGTGCGCTCCCGGAAATTGATCGAGCAGATTCAATCGGCCAATTGCATTGTCATCGTTGCCGTCCGCTATCAGTTGCTCGGCTGCGTAGCGTGCGGATTCGAGCATCGGCACCGTCGATTCATCCGGCAATGCCGCACGCAACCGCTGAAGATAGCTACACACGGCTTCTTCCAGGTTGCCCTCGAATCGAAGTCGAAGCCCGGCCTCCTCGGTCGAATCCACCAGACCGCTGCCGATAATCGGCAACCACTGGTCGCGCGTCGCTAACATTCGAGCGACATAACTGACGTACAGCGACGTATTGTTATCGACGTGCAGCAGGATTCGTTCGGTCGCGTCATGCATGTCGCCTGTTTCTGCAAGCTGGTCGAGCGTTAGCGTCGCAGCGTTACGATAAAGAGAGCGCATTTCAGCATCGGCGACAATGGCATTGTTCGCTGCACCGCTGTTCGAAGACATGGGTTGCATGCGCGATATCGACGCGTTGAGTGCGTCCAGTGTCAATATCCGCATTCGCCGTGCATTCGCGACAAGATTCCACTGCAACTCGTGATCTCTGGAAAGCACCGCTTTTGCCGCATCGGCAGTAATGCGTTGATGCGGCTCGTCTGCTGACTCGCCCGCCGCGGCTTTTTGCAAAGCCTGCAGAATTCGCAGTTGCATCTCTGCGGCAGCCTTGCGCGTGAAGGTAATCGCGAGTATTTCCTCAGGATTGTCGACCGTCGCGAGAAGTCTCAGGTAACGCTGAATCAGGAGCTCTGTTTTCCCGGATCCGGCCGGCGCCTGCACGATAAATGAACGTCCAACGTCAAGGGCGGCTCGTCGTGTCGCTTCATCTGTCATGGAGCAACTCCCGATACCGGCTTAGAATGCTCAACGGTCTGGCGGCTTGCGTGGTCTGCAACGCGTTAATACGAATATCGCCAGCCGCAATCTCTCTGGCAGCAATTGAAACTTCCTCCTTCCATCTGGCGAGCGCATCGTCCCAATCCAATTTTGGCGAGAACTCCCTGCCCGCTCGATCCAATGCGATCGAACGAGTATCGACATTCAGCAGGCCGATTCCAGAGACCGGCCCGGCGAGTCCAAACGTGTAGACAACGAGTTGCCTATCTCTTGGATCGCCATGCCGATCGAGCAATCGCTTCGGGGCGCCGGTTTTATAATCGAGTATTAGAATTGCGCCGTCTGAATCACGATCAACGCGGTCAATTCGTAAGCGAATTCCGATACCGTCGATGCTTGCATCGACCTGCTCTTCGACGCTCTCTATTTGAAATTGCTCGCGCTCCGCGTCAAGCGCTATGACGCCCTGAAGCAGTTTCCGTACCCGCTCCTTCTCAAGATTGAGTACAACGCGCAACACAGAATCGGCGTTCCGTTCGTGCGACCTGAATGCCGTACCCATCGCTTCCAAGCTTCGCTCGGCAATCTCGCTTGCACTCCAGCGTCGAATGTCGTCACTCGATGGGCAGTCAGCGTACAATTGGTGCAACGCGTGGTGGATCAAGCTGCCACGCGTACTAGCCGTCAATCCACTTGTGATCGGCGACAGCGACTGCACGGCAAGTCGCCCGTACACAAAGGCCGCCAGCGGCTCTTGAAATTGTCGCTGAATAGTCCCTGCGCCGCCGGCAATTAATTCATTTTCGCCAAGCACAGGAACCGAGTCCGTTTTTACAATCCTGGGTGAAGCCGTCGCTTGTAGCGATCTGGCATTCCATCCCGGATCTGCAGTGGCTTCGGCTACAGTTGGCTCTAGCGCGCTCAATAGTCCGCTGGCCGATTGTTGTATATCTTTCTCCGTTTGCGGATAGCTGAACACAACCTGTGCGCTACTGGACGCAAGTCGGTTAACAACGCGTTCCGAGTACTCGAGCGTATTGCCTGGGTCCGCGTCGGGCATCCCATAGTCGCGCTGCAGTTCGCGAGAAACCAGTGGTAACGGTTTTCCCGGCGGTGGCCAATTGTTGGCACTCAGTCCCGTCACCCAGAGTTTGTCGAACTCCATGCCTGCGGCCTCGAGCGGGCCAATGATTTGAAGAACAGCCCCCTTTGCTTCCGGTTGGAAAACCACCTCGGCCGCGATGCTTGATACGTGCCCGAGGGCTTCAGACGCCGTCATTGACGAACTCACTAGCGAAAGCCTGGCAACGTCATTAAGCAGCTCGCGCCAGCGGTTGATTAGTTGGAATTCGGCGCTATCCAATGATTCGCGGCCGGGCCAGGCTAGCCCATGCAACATCTCGTGAAATGTGGAAACCCATTGTTCGGGCGCCTGCCGCTTTGGCAGACTGGCGCGTTGCTGCGAAATTTTTGATACGCGAATTAAAGCGTCGCTCCCGTCAACCGTTTCGCGCCAAGCTGTCAGTTCTGCGAGCAACCTGTCGGGCGACCAGAATCTGTCCGGAAGTTTCCGCAAACGCAGCTCGAGACGTATGCGCTCGTCACCGGACTCCGGCGCTAGCAGCGATGAACGCAATAACCGGCAAACCTCTTGTGTGCGCAAATCATCGCGTAACCAACGAAGCGCGAGCAACGCGATAGAAATCGCTGGATAATTTGCGAGCTTTCTACCGTAGGAAATATCGACAACGGCATTATGCGTCGGACTCGCATTTTGCCAACCCGGAATAAGACCCTCCTTGATCAGCCGCAGGCTCCGCTGCGCGTCTCGCTCCAGATGCGTAACGACAACGGCCAGGCGCAATTGCGGTGAGCGAGATAACTCGTCCTTCGCCCAGGCTCCGGCGCTCCTGAGTTCCGTATCGCTGGTCTCAGTCGTGCAGAGCGTAACTTGCGATGCCAACTCTCGTGTAACAATCCGTTCGACGATACAGGCCGTCTCGCCCAAAGCTTCGATTACGGCTTCAAACTGCGGGGTCAGACGATCGAACCCCGCAATGGTGACCCGATCGGGTACAGCCACCCGCTTCTGACCCATCAGATCTATGGCTAGATCGGCGAATCCAGACTCGTCGACCCAGCCTTCCCGATCCAGTATCGATTGGTAATTGCTTGCGACAATCGCAAACATTTCCTGATCATGGTTTCGAGCTTGTTGCTGGCATTCGCGGAGCGGCACGCGCCATTCCTGCAACCGCATCCAGGAATCGCGAGATTGCCGAGCCAGCATTGCGATATTGATCAGTGGATCGCCGATTTCTCGACGCAAGCATTGCTCCCACAGGCACTTGCTTTGGTAAGCATTGATCACCGTTGGCAGTGACACCTGGTTTTCGGCGCTGGCGAGCAAGCTCGCCAGCCAGTCTGTCCACGACTGAATTGCAGGACTGCGCCAGGTGCGTTCACCTGCGACCAGCTTCTGGTTCGAATGTTCTGCTTTGAGAAAGCGAGCGAGTCGGCTGCTTGCGGTAATTACCTGCGACGACTCACGCAGCGCGTCATTCAGCCAGTCATACATGGATCAGGCGGCTCGCTCGAGAAAATAAAACCCGGCCAGCCTTACGGCTAGCCGGGCGGGTCCGCACGGAGATTGCGGATTGCGTGACTGGGTCGTCTTACCGGGAACCGGTTGGCAACCTAGTCCAGCTCTTCAACCTCGGCACCTTCAACGTCTTCGGATTGCCGGGGTTTTTCGTAATCCGGTTCTTTTTTGCCAAACCGAACCAATAATTCGTTTTCATCCTCTGGCGTTAGCAGTCGGATCGACGTAATGCGAACTTTCTGAGATCCGAAGTGACCTTCGACGAGCAAGTCACTAAATCTGCTGCAAATACGACTGGTGTTGGTATCAAATCCAATGGCCCGACTCGACCGCAAATCCATCGCATTTCGGCCCAACACAACATGGTATTTCTTGCGAACCGAAGCGGTGACTATCAGATTCGCGTCATCCAGTACCGTGTAGTCTCGAACACTACCCTGAGATATGCAATCCGAGCCGACCGGCTCATCGGCCAAAGAGCCGTCCTCGGGCACCTCCGGACTGCCCGCACAGGCTGCTAAACTACCTAAATAATAGATTATAAGTAATTGTTTTATAATATATTTATCAATCATTAAAATTTCCAGTTCAGCGATAGACGGATTGGCCAGTATTTTATCGTGTCCCAAATTTTGACTTCTCGAAACCGGATTAAGTTCACGCAGCTTCCGCGAACCATTTGCCCAAGTGGCCTTGTACACGGCCAAATCCTCATAGACAATAGCGGGTCGTGGGCGCCGCCCACTCGTTTACTCTTCAGGTTTCGGGGAATCCATTCGTGGACAAGATACTGGTCGGCCTCAAGCGGGTCGTTGATTACAACGTGCGTGTTCGAGTCAAAAGTGACGGTACCGGCGTCGAAACGGATGGCGTCAAGATGAGCATTAACCCGTTTGACGAGATAGCCCTCGAGGAGGCGTTGCGCGTCAGGGAGCGCGGCGAGGCCAAAGAGGTGATCGTGGTCTCCATTGGTAGCACTGAGGCACAACAGCAACTAAGGACAGGACTGGCAATGGGCGCCGATCGGGCGATCCTGGTCCAGACTGATCAGGCCACAGACGCGCTGAGTCGTGCGCGCGCCCTGCTTGAAATCGTAAATCGCGAGAAACCTGGCCTGGTCATACTCGGCAAGCAGGCAATTGACGATGACAACAGTCAGACTGGTCAGATGCTCGCAGCCTTATGGAATCGACCGCAGGCGACTTTCGCTTCGAAACTTGAATTGAATGGGGACACCGCGCGTGTAACTCGTGAGGTGGCTGTTGGTCTTGAAATAATCGATATCGATCTGCCGGCCGTTATAACGACTGACCTCAGGTTGAATGAACCACGCTACGTCCAACTTCCTGACATCATGAACGCAAAAAAGAAACCACTGGACGAGGATCCGTTCGGCGATCTCGCCCACGAAGCCCGCCCATCCTTG
>PVMS01097052.1_pt1 | contig 15538 bp, 15 predicted proteins | sample 1853461 | NCBI WGS metagenome assembly PVMS01 (sample SAMN08582032, study PRJNA380276) | Marine sediment metagenome, whole genome shotgun sequencing project. | isolation source: ocean sediment barecode stripped | collected 2017 | reverse complement strand
TGGAGATCGATTCCCTTTCGGTGATTGAAGGTGAGGTATCTGCCACCGGGAAAGTCGATACCAGGAGAGAGTTTGCGGCCACTGATGTTTCAATTGAAATTGAAGGTATTGATATACAGTCTGCTTATAAGAACTTTGTAACCATAGAGAAGCTTGCACCCATGGCCAGGTATTGCAGGGGATCTGCGAATATGACCATTCAGTACAAATCACTCTTGGATGATTCGTTTACTCCTATTTATGAGAGTATTGATGCCAGCGGAGATATGTTAACAAATGGATTGAAGATCCATGACCTCAGTTCATTTGGCCGGCTAGGCGAAATGTTGAACAATGATAAGTTTGTAGAAATGGCTCCCGATGAGGTGGAGGCCAGCTTTACTATTAAAAATGGCAGGGTGATTTTCCAGCCTTTCACCATGGATTTTGAAGAATCCACCATAATCGCTTCCGGTTCCCATGGAATTGATAATTCCCTCGACTATGTGCTGGATATGAATATTGCGAAGAGCGACCTGGGTGCGGGAGCCAATGAAATGCTTAGAGGCATCTCTTTACTGGCCGCAGGAGCGGGAATTCGAATTCCCGAATCCGATTATATTAAGGTTCTGGCTAAAATAAAAGGGACTTTTGATAAACCAAAAGTCACCACTGATTTAACAGGAAACCTCAAGAGTTCAGGAGAGACGGTTGCCAAAGCTGTGAAAGCAAAGGTGATGGAGGAAGTAGAAAAGGTGGAGGAGCAGGTAAGAGAAGAAGTCGGAGATCAGGCAGATAAGATTATCTCAGATGCTGAAGCAGAAGCTGAGCGTCTGATTGAAGAGGCCAGAAAGGCAGGGGAGGCCCTGGTGAAGGAAGCGGAGGTTCAGGGGGAGAATCTGATCAAAGAAGCAGGGGATAATGCTTTTAGGCAGATGGCCGCCAAACGAGCTGCGCAGGAGTTAAAGCGCCAGGCCGAGAAACACTCCGCTTACCTGATCAGTGAAGCCGAACAACGGGCTGAAGAACTTATCAAGCAGGCCCGCACCGAAGCCGAAAAAATCTAGCCCGCCATAAAAAAAGGCTGCTTCTTGCGAAACAGCCTTAAATATCCTTGCGGGATTCCTTAGAATCTCTTCTCTTTGATCCTAGCTTTCTTACCAGTCAGCTCACGGAAATAGAAAATACGAGCCCTTCTTACGCGGCCATATTTATTGATATCTATCTTCTCTATAAAAGGGGAAGATGAAGGAAAGATCCTCTCCACACCAATGTTTCCTGACATTTTTCTTACAGTGAAAGTTTCAGTGTGTCCTTTACCACGGCGCTGGATTACAACACCCCTGAACTGCTGAACACGTTCTTTATTTCCTTCTTTAATCTTATAGTGAACTGTTATGGTATCTCCAGCACTGAATTTAGGTAATTCCGTCTCTGGAGTATTTTGTTCGCTTACAACCTTCATTAAATCCATGATTCTAATCTTTATTGTTTTCTGTGCCTCGATTTAACAGGTCGCAAAAGTACAATTTATTTTCTATTAGTAGTAATAAATATATCGATTTATTAACAATGCATTGTTATTAATGGGCATCACCTTTAGGCATCTTCAAATTCTTTCCGGCATCTTTCACTACAATGTCCTTCCATTGTTCAGAGTAACCGGGCTGATCCGGGCCCAGTGGATATCCATCAGGGTTTCTTAAAAACTCTCCGTTTTCCTCTTTTTTAATCTTGCCATCAATATATTTTACCAGGAGGAATTGCCCGAGTTCTTTATATCGTTGAACTGTATAATCTCCCATATTTACCGAGTAGTTGGTTATAAACTCACGGGCAAGTTCCGGACTGGTCTCATACAACACCGTGGCGGCTGCATCAATGGCCGGAACTTCAGTAATGTATTTCTCTTCCAGTTCGGTCTGTACCTTGCGAACGTCCTCCATCATCACATTGTACCTGAGGTAACTGAAATTTGAGACAAAGCTGAATGCCCAGAAAGCTGCAGTTTCTGAGTAGGTTAGCAGATCGCCATTTCCAACTGCGTAAGAATCAGGAACTTTTGTCATGCCGCAGTACATAGGAACATAAGTGGTGGCTGAAGCATCATCGATTCCGAACCACAGAATTCCTCCCAGCCAATCGGGTTTCATGGATCTGCATTCAGCCACAAAAGAGAATCCAGTTTGCTGTGTGGCTGTAGTTCTCTCATTCACAAACATTTTGCCATCAAGTTCCCAGGTAAGTGGCCTCCAGCGATATGGGAGTCCAAAGGGGCCTGCTCCGGCATCCTTCGACATATCCAGTTCAGTTCCTTCCAGGTGGTCTCTCATGAAATTCATCAAGTCTTTATTTGAGAGTTTCCGGTCGGGTTTAATATAAAGCGGCATGCGATTCTCCAGGTCCTTACCTTTCACGTAGTCAAAATACTGATCCATATCCCCGTTGATATCTTTAAAAAATGACCAAACGCGCATATCGCAGAATCGGGCACCCCCAAAGCTGATGGGTGCGTAGGTATCAGAAAAGCTAAAGGCTTCATCGGTTCCCTTATAATAACCTTTCTCACGAGCAAATGAGATCACATCGGGTGCATAAAGACAATTTTCAGGATCATTCAATGGGAATTGCTGAATACGTGCCTGGTTGGCATGGCCGGACACATAACCATCCGGGATTTTTACTGCAACCCATACAGCGCCTTTGTTTTTATTGAAGGTCTTTCCTCCCTCGGTGACCATGTCAGTCCCTTTTCCGATCAATTCCAGGACCCATACTTCATGGGGATCAGCAACTGAGAAAGATTCACCAGAGCTGTAATACCCATATTCGGCTACCAGCTCACCCATGATTTTCACAGCCTCTCTGGCAGTCCTGGCACGCTGGAGTGTTATATACATAAGGCTTCCATAATCGATCAGCCCTGTGGTGTCTCTTAATTCGCTTCTTCCACCATAGGTGGTTTCACCAATAGCCACCTGGTGTTCATTCATATTTCCAACCACCGAAAAGGTGTGGGAAAGCTGAGGGATCCTGCCCAGAAATTTATTGGTATCCCACTCGTATACATCCAGAAAAGAGCCGGGAGGGTAGTCAGCTGCGGGTTTGAAATATAGTTCACCATACAGAACATGTGCATCGGCTGCATAGGTGATCATCGATGTTCCATTCACCGAAGCTCCGGGTGTTACCAGAAAATTGGTACATGCCAATAGATGACTTCCAATCAGGGTCAATGCTATAACAGATGTAATAACAACTCTTTTCATAAAATTTCAGTTTTACACTTTACACTTTATACTTTCTACTTGCATACTTTCTACTTGCATACTTTCTACTTCCATACTTCCATACTTTCTACTTCCTGCGCTTTGCGCAGCCGCAAAGATTTAACTTTTATAATTATCTGGCAATAGTAGCTATTGAATAACATGAATTAAGGGTAAGCAGGGGAAAGGGAAAAAGTAATTAAAAATATTTACATTTCATGTTAATTGTAGTTGCATCCCTATTAATTAGGGGGCAACTAAAATAAAAGTTTATTTTATTGCACACACCCGCGCTATTTGCGCACGCAATCAGTGTTTATTTTCTAAATTGAAATAAAATGATAAATTCTGGTTTAACATTTGCAGGATTCTTAGAATGTATTTATCTTTGTGGCATAATATTTGCTGTGTTATAAGAGGATAGTTAAAAGGAAATATTATAATCCCAAAGGCAGTAAGTGTTTTTTAGTAGTAGTTTAGTTGGTAGTTTTAGTTAGTGTTGTAGAGAAGGGTCCGTCGCCAGACAGATCCTTTTCTTTTTAGACATAATCCATCACTGATTTACGCTCAGTATCTGAAAGCTTAAAATTTTGACCTTCTGCATTGTTTTCATTCATTAATGAGAGGATCTCTGCTTTCTTCGAATCAGCTATCCCTGCATCCCTACAGGTAACAGGGCTTCCCAGGCTAATAAAGAACGAGGTGATATTTTCAATGGTTTCATCCACGGTGGATACATTAAACAGGGCTTTTCCCAATTCAAGGATACGGTCACCTGCTCTCTCCCTGAGTACTTTCAACCAGGCAGGATACATAATGGTTAAACTTGCTCCATGAGGGGTATCATAAAGCAGGGAGAGGGTATGCCCGAGGACGTGTACTCCCCAGTCGCCCGAGGTTCTGCCATACATGGTGATGTTATTTAGTGCGCAGGTTGCAGCCCACATGATGCGCTCTCTCAATTCATAGTTTTGCCGGTCTTTCATTAAGGCAGGACCATATTTCATGGCTTCCTGAATAATCGTTAACACAAAACGGTCGGAAAGAGAAGCTTTCCCATATCCAAACCATGCCTCCAGGCAATGCGCCACCAGATCCACTATACCGTAAGCCGTATGATCTTCGGGGACCGTTAAGGTATATGTCGGATCAAGAAATGAGTGCACTGGATACATCAGGTCATTTCTAAATCCGATCTTTTTTCCGGTTTGTGGATTCTGAAGTACAGCACCAGAATTCATTTCAGTCCCTGTTGCAGCCAGAGTAAGCACAGCAATCATAGGCGTGGAGGATTGGGGAGGATGCTTTCTGGTCATTACATCCCAGGGTTCACACTTATCGGAGATGCAGATGGCAATTATTTTCGCAGAGTCAATTACACTGCCACCCCCCACGGCAACAACCATATCTACACTGTTCTCTCTCCCCAACCGGGCTGCCACAGCCACATCTTCAACCCTGGGATTGGGTTTGATTCCATTAAACTCAGAAATCTCTATTCCTTCATTTTCAAGTTGTTTAAGGGTATCATGATAACTCCCGTTTCTCAGTACTGATCCTCCACCATAAACCAGCAAAGCTTTTTTGCCAAGTTCACTAGCAGCAACTCCCAGGGTACTTACTACATCTCGCCCAAAATGAAGCTTTGTTGGATTGAAAGCTATAAAATTTTCCATAGTAATTCTAAATTTTAATGGTGTATGACTCCAACTGAGAGGTCATTTTTACCTCCTGTGACACTTGACAAACAATTGATCTCTTTGCGCATTTTTAGTAGCCCGAGAAAAGCAAATACAAGTGCCTCTTTAAAATGAACCAAATTGGCATCAGGGATATGAATGTTCGCGCTTGTTAGATGTTTTAACCTTTCAATCAGGTTTTGGTTCAGCGCACCTCCACCAGTGACCAGAATAGATTTGAGCTGCGCATCATTTATCCCTTTTGCAATCTGGGTTGCAATGTGCTCTGCTGTGGTGGCCATAAGATCCTCACTGGAGAGCGTTTGTTGTTTTAGCTGAGGTAAAAAATTGTTGAGAAACCATTCCCTGCCCAGCGATTTAGGAGCAGGTTCGCTGTAATAGTTCATCTGGTTAAGCACCTGGATAAGGCTCTCTGATACTATACCCTGACTTGCCATCCGGCCATCCCTGTCAAACTCAGATCCATTCAGTCCTGCAATCCAGTTCAATGCCATATTTGCTGGACCAATGTCGAAAGCGATTCGTTTTCCTTCGATGCCCTCATAAGAGATATTGGCAAATCCTCCAAGGTTCAGGCAGCCCTCGTAATTACCAAAGAGCAATCTATCACCCACGGGTACCAGAGGAGCACCCTGACCGCCCTGCGCCACATCCTCCCGCCTGAAATCATTCACGACTCTAATGCCGGTTTTCCTGGCGATCTCCTTGCCACTTCCGGCCTGCAGGGTAATTCCGCGATGGGGTTCATGCAGAATGGTATGTCCATGGGAACTTATCAGAGCTGGCAATAAATTATATTTCCCATGAAATTCATTTAAAAGATTCCCATAAAACTTTCCCAGAAGTAGATCCAGATCCACGATCTGATCCCTGGAGTGTAAACAGGCTTGTTCCAGCTTTGCTTTTAGATCAGCGGGGTAGGGAAGGGTTTCAGCAGCCATAATTTTATAATCCCATATGTTGCTCGCCTGACTAAATTCACAACACGCCAGATCCACTCCATCCAGTGATGAACCCGACATTAAGCCTGTAATTCTGAAACAGAAAGCCATTGTGTAATTTTACCAGGTGAATTTAGCTTGATAGAGATTTGCATTTCCTTTTGAATCCGTTACATATAACTCCAATTCATGCTCAGTGTTCAATTCAATTCTCTCTTTATCAATAAGGTAGAAAAGAATGTCATTCTTTAGATCATACTCAAAAAGCACCCATTTATTGTCAATAAACCCATTATATGTATCGATATCGGATAGCTCATCGGTAATGATAAATTTAATGCTCTCCCTACCCGTTAGGTCGCCATTTATCTCTCCTCCTTGGGGTTTAATTTCTGGAGCTATGGTGTCAATCCCTATTGCATATTTCCCAAAGCTTCTCAGGCTTGTTGTTACTTTGCCATTGCTAAATTCCCCACCGGCACTTGAAATCTCATTATCATCATTCAGATTCACGATCAATAGTTTATCCCGAAATTCAGGAGTGCTGAGCTCTGTTTTTATGGATAGGGTATAGGGCAAATGTACCGGAGTCTCCTCACTCCCAATGTGGTAAAAATTAGAGAGGGATCCATGGGAGGATGGAGATTTTTCAAATTTAAATTCCATATCTCTATAGAGCGTATTTTTGGGAAAAAAGAGGGTGACGGGATCCCGATTAAATGTGTTGGATTCCTTGGCCCTCAGAATCACTCCAGGATCTGGCGCCTGGTTTTCTGATTGTTGAACCAGGTTTCCTGATACAGTAAATGTCAGCTCCGATTGATTTCCTGCCACATCTTTAGCAACAATCCGCATTTTGTAATTCCTTTCCTCATTGATAAGTAACTCGCCATTGTTTTCCAGAGCATCGTATATTCTCAGTTTGTCATTGGGCAAACGGTGGAGGCGATGTGCTTTTGTCCCGTTTCTAACCCGCTCCTCATAGTCAATATGGGCATTGATATAGCGTGTTTCCGAGAAGGCAAATTCATCCATCAGATGCCTGTATACCAATTGATCATCCTGATAGTATTCCAGAGAATAGACTCCACACCTGTTTGAAGCTCCATTCAGGTAGTCGAAAACTTCCACACTAATCCCTAGTTTGCCCGATGCGCTTAATTTTGTAGTCCAGGGTATGGTGTAAACCCCATTGTCAATCACCAACGAAGATGAAAATTTATCCCTGGAGCCATTAACCTGACCCTGTTGATCCAGGGGATAGATAAATAGCGAAAGAAACTTAGGTGCCCTCCGGTCCTCAATGTCGAAATTATACTTCAGTACATTAGTGGGATGTTGATTGGATGCGGTTCTGATCTCAAAATGAAGATGTGGCCCGGATGATCCGCCTGTATTGCCCGAGTAGGCTAAAAACTCACCCCGGTCCAATTGAAATACACCGGGTTCCAGATAGAGATCCACCGAAAAAGACTCCCTTTTATACTGCACTTTCTTCACATAGGCTGCTATGTCATCTCTGTATCCGTCCAGGTGGCCATAGACCGATGTATATCCGTTGGGATGAGTTACGTAAATAGAATTTCCGTACCCATTGGCCTGAACCTTAATTCGTGACACATAACCCTTTTCAACTGAAAAAACAGGATGCCCCACAGTTCCCTGGGTCTTAATATCTATGCCCGAATGAAAATGATCGCTTCGAATCTCCCCAAAATTTCCGGATAGGAATATGGGGATATTAACGGGGGGATGAAAGGAATCATTATTCTGTCCTGATAAATGGACAATGAGTAATTGTATGAGTGAAAAAAGTATCAGTCTTCGCATATTCTTCCTGCTGGATAATGAATTTTCAAAACTAAAGTTTTATTTTCATGGCAAGCAGTTTGTAAATTGAAAGTTTTAAACGATTAAAATAATTCTATATTTGTAATATATATATATCTCTGTTAAATGAGTGCTGAACAGGTTGAAATACTGGAAGGAATAAAGGAGAAAATCCAATCCGCTAAGGCGCGTATACGTGATCAGGCGGATGAGAATACTCAGTTAACACAGAAGAATGAAGATCTGCAGCAATTGGTTCAGCAAAAACAGTCATTGATTGATGAATTAGAAGCGAAAAACCAGCGTTTATCGATGGTAAAGAGTATTGTGGCTAATGATCAGGATTCCCAGGATGCCAGAATACAAATAAATAGAATTGTGCGGGAAATTGACAAATGTATTGCTCTTTTAAACAGATAAGCCAGGGATGAATAACGAGATGCTTTCCATAAAAGTTCAGATCGCAGAAAGATTCTATCCCCTGAAGATAAAAAAGCAGGATGAGGAGAAGATTAGAAAGGCGGCCAATTTAATAAATGATAAGGTCCTTAAGTACAAACAGAGATATACAGATAAGGACACACAAGACTTTATGGCTATGGCTGCACTGCAGTTCGTGATAAATTTATTAGATTGCGAACAACAACAAAATGTTGTATCTTTGGAAAAGGAGTTAGGGATTTTGAGTAATGAATTAGATGAATTATTAAAATAGAGTAATATCGTTCTTATACATATTTAAAGAGTTACCCGCATTGTTTCTTCAATTATTTTTGAAACTCAACATTTATTACATTGGAATAAAGCTCGGGTTGTAAAGAGCAGGCCAAAAATTTCGGTTCGCCGGAATACTGATACGTTCGGTCATTGGAAACTCGATATAATCTGGCAGTTCCTCCCATGCCTAATGGGGTTTTATAAAGTTTTGAGGAAATGTGCGGGTTTTTTTATTGTCTAAAATGAACAAACTATGGAACTGTTAACACAAGCATTGGTGCTGCAGTCGCCCATGGTCATGTATCTTGCAATAGGTGGAGCTTCTTTGCTAGTAGGTACCGGAGTTGCATTTTTTATAATGACGACAGTCGTTAAGAAAAAAAGCAGCAACCTAATCAAAGAAGCAGAGGTAGAGGCTGAAATGACCAAACAGCAAAAGATACTTCAGGCCAAGGAGAAATTCCTTCAGTTAAAGGAGGAACACGAAAAGCTCATCAATGAGAAAAATAGCAAACTGAATCAACGAGAGAATGAGGTTAAACAGAAAGAGTTCTCCATTACCCAGAAGCATGACGATGTGCAACGGAGAAAGAATGAGATGGAGTCCATTCGAAATAACCTCAATGTTCAGTTAGAGATTGTAGAAAAGAAAAAGGAAGAAGTAGAGCGGTCACACCGTATGCAGGTGGAGCAGCTTCAGACCATATCAGGCCTGTCGGCTGAGGAGGCAAAGGAACAGCTTGTCGAATCCCTTAAAGAAGAGGCTAAAACCGAGGCCATGTCACTTATCAATGAAATCGTTGATGAGGCAAAAATGACCGCTAATAAGGATGCCAAGAATATAGTAATCAAAACCATTCAACGAGTGGCCAGCGAAACGGCCATTGAGAATGCAGTAACTGTATTTCATATTGAGTCGGATGAACTGAAGGGTCGGATCATTGGCCGTGAAGGTCGTAACATTCGTGCTCTGGAAGCAGCCACAGGGGTTGAGGTCATTGTAGATGACACACCCGAAGCAATCATATTGTCTGCCTTTGATCCCGTAAGAAGAGAAGTTGCCAGGCTTTCACTCCATCAACTGGTTACCGATGGACGTATTCATCCCGCCAGGATTGAAGAGGTTGTAGCTAAAACAAAAAAGCAGATAGAGGAGGAGATCATTGAAGTGGGAAAACGCACTGCGATAGATCTGGGTATTCATGGGCTCCATCCCGAACTCACAAGAATGGTGGGTAAAATGAAATACCGTTCATCTTATGGGCAGAATCTTTTGCAGCACTCCCGCGAGGTAGCGAATCTTTGTGCCATTATGGCGACCGAACTGGGACTCAATGCCAAGTTGGCCAGAAGAGCAGGGTTATTGCATGATATTGGGAAAGTTCCCGATGATGAGCCGGAAATTCCACACGCTGTATTTGGAATGAAACTGGCTGAAAAATATAAGGAGAAAGCTGAGATTTGCAATGCCATTGGATCTCACCACGATGAGGTTGAAATGACCACTTTGCTTGCACCCATAGTGCAGGTTTGTGATGCTATCTCAGGAGCACGCCCCGGAGCCAGAAGGGAAGTGGTTGAGTCTTACATCAAGCGTCTGAAGGAACTCGAGGCTATGGCACTTTCATACCCCGGAGTATTAAAAACCTATGCCATTCAGGCCGGACGAGAGTTAAGAGTGATTGTGGGTAGTGAAAAAATTTCCGATAAGGATGCGGAGAGTCTCTCTTTCGATATTGCGAAGAAAATACAAGATGAAATGACCTACCCCGGCCAGGTTAAGATCACGGTGATTCGTGAAACCCGGGCCATAAGTTATGCCAAATAATGAAACGAGTTCTTATTACCGGCACAGCCGGATTTATTGGATTTCACCTGGCCCGTAAATTGGTGGATCAGGGTTACCATGTGACTGGTCTGGATGTAATTAATGATTATTACGATCTGAACCTAAAGTACGACAGGCTCCAATTGTCAGGTATTGCGCATGATCAGATTGTTTATAATACTATAATAAGCAGTAGCAAATCTGATAATTATCAATTTATTCAGCTAAAACTCGAAGACCGGGATGCGATCTTTGATCTCTTCGCCAATCAGAAATTTGATGTGGTAGTTAATCTGGCTGCACAGGCAGGGGTGAGGTATAGCCTGACCCACCCACAGGTTTACATTGACAGCAACATCACTGGTTTTCTGAATATTCTTGAGGCTTGCAGGAAATATCCGGTGAAGAATCTGATCTATGCCAGCAGTTCAAGCGTCTATGGTCTGAATAAGAAGATGCCTTTTGCAGTCAGCTCCAATGTGGACCATCCCGTGAGCCTCTATGCTGCCAGTAAAAAGAGCAATGAATTGATGGCTCACACCTACAGCCACCTGTTCGGTATTCCAACCATAGGATTGCGTTTCTTTACCGTTTATGGTCCCTGGGGAAGACCCGATATGGCCCTCTTTCTCTTTACCAAAGCCATGTTAGCTGATGAACCCATTCAGGTATTTAACCATGGAAAGATGGAGCGGGATTTTACCTACATTGATGATATAGTGGGAGGAATAGAAAAGATGGTCCCGAACCCTCCGGTTGCCGGAACAGATTGGGATCCCGAATTACCCGACCCATCCTTCTCCACAGCTCCTTATAAGATACATAACATCGGAAATAGCAATCCTGTGAAGTTAACCGGGTTTATTGAAGCTATAGAGAATGCTTTGGGTAAAAAGGCAGAAAAGCAGATGATGCCCATTCAGCCCGGAGATGTAGAAAAAACATGGGCCGATGTATCTTCACTTAAAAAGGATTACAACTACAATCCTGGAACACCGGTTGAAGTGGGGATCGATAATTTCGTAAAGTGGTACCGGGAGTATTATAAAGTTTAGCCACGAAGCAATCTTTTGAGGTCAGCAGCCTTCTCTGGCTGCCCGGATTTCTCATAAGCATATTGCAGATTAACAATCAGGCGTTCGATGATATCCACATTTGAACAGGGTGTAAAATAGCTTTCCTTCTCCTCAATCTTTACCTGTCTAAGGAAATATTTTAATTCCTTTAATCCGAGTGCTGCCCCACTATCTGATGGATTGATATAGAACATAATACCATTGGGATCATCTTGAAAATCAGGATCATAATAACAGAGCACGAAATTCCTGGGAAGGTTTACTCCATAGATTGGAAGGTTTAATCTCCGGGCCAGCTCTACATAGATCAGCCCCAGCAAAACCGGGCTGCCTTTACAGGTGTCGATAACATGGTTCACCAGATACAATTGAGGTGAATGTGCTTTTTTCAGGCTTTTATCAAATTTATGGATCTCGTACATAAAGTAGTTGATCACTTTTACCTTTTCAAGGGCTGTTAATTCATTATTCAGTTCGAGCCAAATGTCCCTTTTAATTTTCTCTAATTGTTTATTGAAGGGGTCAAAACTCAATTCGGGGTATTGAAATTTGGCCACCAGGAAGGCACCATAAAGCAAGTCATTGCCTCCGGTGGATCTCCAGGAATCCAAACCCCGCCTAAGTGAGTTGAACTGAATCTGTTTAATTAAATTCTCAATTTTTTCCCTGCAACTCGGGTTTCAAGGTAAGCTCCCATCTGCGTTCCAGAGGATTCACTACATCTTCACCCAATTCAATAAGACGATTGGAGACTGTATCAAATACCTGGGTATCCGGATCCTCCAGCAGGTTCATTAATGCTTCAAGTTCTCTGTGACCCTGGTTAGTCATCCTTTAATATTTTATTCATGACCATTTCAATTAATGATTCCATGGCCGGATTATAGTCCACTAAGAACTTTTTCGAAATGCGGTTGGCCACTGCCACACATATGGTAATTGCATGATGACCTAAAAGAGCAGAAAGCGCATACAAAGCAGAACTCTCCATTTCAAAATTATTGATCTGCAGGGGTCCGAACTGAAAAGTTGTCAGTTTTTGGATCAGGTTCATATCAAATGAAGAGAGCCTGATGGAACGTACCTGAGGTGCATAGAACCCGGGTGTGGAGAGTGTGATGCCCGCCACCTGTTCATGTGTAGAAAAAAGAGAGAGCAGCTTCCCGGAGCCTTCAATAAAATAGGGATCGGGCAGGGCTCTTTTCCAATTCGTATGCTCTATAAATGCCTCTGAAAGACCATTTACTGTTATCTGTTTTTTATCCTGATAAAAATGGTAGAGGCCATCAAAGCCACCTGCAATTTTTGTAATAATCCTTGTGCCCGGCTCAATGTGCGCGTGCAGGGCGCCACAGGTGCCGATCCGGATGAAAGTGAGGCTTCTCTTTTTTTGCTTCACTTTGCGCTCTTTCAAATCAACGTTAACCAATGCATCCAACTCATTCAGAACGATATCGATGTTATCTGTCCCAATTCCGGTGGAGATAACACTGATCCTCTTTCCACGATAAGAGCCTGTGTGGGTTATAAATTCGCGGTTCGATTTCCTGACTTCCACCTTTTCAAACCGGGATGATATCATCTCTACCCTGGCAGGATCACCCACCAGAATGATGGTGTCAGCAATCTCTTCGGGAAGCAGGGCCAGGTGGTAGATGCTCCCGTCGGGGTTCAGTATCAGATCAGTACGTGAAATACGTTCCATATCACTTTCATTGTCACATTATCGATAAAAATAGTGTATTTTTGTAGCTGCATTGAAAATACTTACTCACAAAATAACTAGTTGAATTATGAAAAAAGCACAATACGTAATCGTTGGCGTGGTGGCCGTTGTAGTCCTTTTACTCATTTTTGGCAGCCAGATGTTCTATGTACTCAGACCGGGTGAACGCGCGGTAATCTTTAAGAAATTTGGAATTGGGTTGGATAAGGAAAATATCTTTGTACCCGGTTTTCATGTGATTGCCCCCTGGAATGATCTGATCCGTTATGATGTAAGGGAGCAGAAAGCGGAGGAGACCATGGATGTCCTGGACAAAGGCGGACTCTCCATCAATGTGGATGTGACTATTATATTCAATCCCTTCTACGACAAGATAGGAGATCTCCATGAGAATATTGGTGCAAATTTCATCACTGTCATGGTAATCCCGAATGTGAGGTCTGCTGTTAGAGCTGTTACGGGTCGTTTTACCGCAGAAGAAATTTACTCCACCAAAAGAGGAGAAGTGGAAATAGAGATTATTGAAACTACCCGAAAGGCCCTTGCAGAGAAGAATATTGAGATGAAGGATTTGTTGATCCGATCCATCACCCTGCCCGAAACGATTAAGGGTGCCATTGAAAGCAAATTACAGCAGCAGCAGGAAGCCTTAGCCTACCAGTACAGGCTTGATCGTGAAAGAAGCGAGGCCGAAAGACTCAGGATTGAGGCCCAGGGTATTGCAGATTACAATAAAATCATCAGCCAATCACTTACACCAAATATTTTGAAGCAAAAAGGAATCGATGCTACACTCGCACTGGCCAGTTCAGCTAACAGCAAGGTGGTTGTCATTGGAAGTGGGGACGATGGGATGCCGTTGATTCTGGGTGGAAATTAATTATTAGACAAATGCTGCAAAGACCACAGACCCTCTATTTATTGGGGGTCTTTTTTCTTTCATTGTTGCTGATAACAGGTCCGCTTGCCCGGTTTAGCCTGGAGGGAAGTGAATATTTCCTCAGGCATTCAGGCCTGGTAAACAGCACAGGAGATAAACTTGAATTGGCTACCTGGCCTTTGTCGGTGATCTTTTTAGGGGTAACTTTTCTATCATTTTTAAATATATTCCTTTACAGACACAGGGTTGTTCAAATGAGAATCACCATATATTTAATCCTGATAGGATTAGGAATGATAGGCATGGTCTTCTATTACTTATGGGTAGCCAAAAACATGCTGGATGGAGCATCCGTTCTGTACCAGTGGAGAATTGTATTACCACTTATAATTGCAATACTTCTCTACCTGGCCTTTCGCCGGATTCGCAGAGATGAGCTAATGGTTAAGGCGTACGACCGGATACGATAGTCGTTAGTCGTTAGGTCATATAGCCACCAGACTATCGACTTTGGACTATCGACTATGAAATACTTTATCAGCTTTTAGCTGCTAAAGTATTTCAATATTCTTTCGGCTGGTGATCTTTTCGCAGTAGTGGCACTTAAGTTTCACCTCTGATTTGGAAACTACATCAAAGCGGGTGGTTACTGCTTCATTATTGGTGATGCATTTGGGATTTACACATTTCGCAATTCCAACAATTTCATCCGGGATCTCAACCACTCTCTTTTCAACCACTTCGTAATCACGAATGAGGTTAAGCTTTGCACAGGGGGCCACAAGGGCAATTTTGTTAATGTCATCGTCCTTGAAGAAAACTTTGGAGAGCTTTATAATGCCTTTCTTTCCAAGTTTATCACTGTTCAGGCTATTCCCAATGGTAATCATGGTATCCAGTTTATCCAGATTCAGGATAGAGACCACTTTGAATAGTGCGCTGGCTGGTATATGGTCGATAACGGTGCCTTCTTTAATCGCGCTTACTGATAATTGTTTGTCTTTCATCATTTGATTCCCAGGATTGAAGTTAAAATAGCCATACGTACGAAAACCCCATTTCTTGCCTGATCGAAATAGTAGGCGTGAGGACTTGCATCCACATCTGTATGGATCTCATTTACACGAGGCAGAGGGTGAAGCACCTTCATGCTCTCTTTGCATCCCTCAAGCATGGATCTGCGAAGAATATAGGCGTTTTTCACCCTCTCATATTCTATGGGATCGGTAAACCGTTCCTGCTGAACCCGGGTCATATAGATAATATCTGCTTCCGAAAGAAACTCAATCAGATTAGTCCCCTCATAATAGTCAAGGCCAATTTTATCCAGATGTAGCTTATAGGTGTCAGGCATCTTCAGTTCATCGGGAGAGATAAAGTAGAATGTGGTATTAAACTTAGACATGGCCTGTAGCAGAGAGTGAACGGTGCGTCCATATTTCAGATCCCCTACCATAAAGATCTTCAGGTTCTCAAGGGTTCCCTGGGTCTTAAATATGGAATACATATCCAACAGGGTCTGTGTGGGATGTTGATTGGCACCATCACCAGCATTCACAACAGGTACCGATGATACTTCACTGGCCAGTCTT
>PVMS01135904.1_pt1 | contig 15541 bp, 15 predicted proteins | sample 1853461 | NCBI WGS metagenome assembly PVMS01 (sample SAMN08582032, study PRJNA380276) | Marine sediment metagenome, whole genome shotgun sequencing project. | isolation source: ocean sediment barecode stripped | collected 2017 | reverse complement strand
TGCAGTTGATGAAGGGGTAGAGGTGGCGGCGGTCTTCGGGGTCGAAGAGTTCGGCGAGGCAATCGCTGCAGACCGGCTGGTCGGGGGGGGTGACGGTCCGGATGTCGCCGCCGGCGCTCTCACGGATCTCGAAATCCGCCGCACCGACGGGCGGGATCTCGGAGACGTCGACATGCGCGATTCGCGCCAAGCGCGGCGCGCCCGACTGCAAAGCATCGAGAAAAGCTCCGGTGCGCTCGCCCTCGATCTCGACCAGGACGCCGTCGCCGTCATTCAGCACCCAACCGCCGAGCCCGTTCTCCCGCGCCAGGCGGTCGATGAAGGGGCGAAATCCCACGCCCTGGATTCCGCCTCGAATCCGCACGCGTAGACGCCGCAAGAACGCGGGGGGGGAGCTTCAGCGACAGCGACATGGTGCGTCACGCTCCCTTCTCATTCCGTCCGGTCCGCCAGGTACGCGATGACATCGGCGCGCTCCTGCTCGTCCGGGATGCCGATCAGGGTCTTCGCGGTTCCGGGAAGGAAGGCATGCGGGTCGGCGAGATACTCATCCAGCGCTGCTTCGGTCCAGATTCCTTCCGCCTGGGCCAGCGCCAGCGAGTACCCGTACCATTCGAAGCGCGCCTTATCGGCGCCGACGATTCCCCACAGCGGTGGCGCGCTGCGCAACGGCCCGTTCTCCTCGACACTGTGGCAGACCACGCACTCGTCCGCGGGCCCGCCCCGTCCGACCGGCTGGGCCGCGTAACGGTAGCCTTCCGACCCCACCGCCCCGCACCCCACCAGGGCGATCAGCAGGATCAACGCGCTGGTCGCGAGCTTCGTCTTCATCCCGCGCCCCCTTTCCATCTTCGCGACAGCCCCGCCGCTCGTTCCCGGCCGGCGAGAATCCATTCCGACCACGACCCGATGCCTTCGCCCGTGGTCGCCGAGACGAGCAGTACCCGGATCTTCGGGTTGACTCGTCGCGCGTACTCGATGCACCGATCGACATCAAATTCGAGATGCGGCAGGAGATCGACTTTGTTGACCAGCATGAGGTCCGACGCCGCGAACATGTCCGGGTATTTGAGCGGCTTGTCTTCGCCTTCCGTGGTCGAGATGATGACCACTTTGTGCGCTTCCCCGAGGTCGAATGCCGCGGGGCAGACCAGGTTTCCCACATTCTCGATGAACAGCACACCGCCGTCTTCGGGGGCGAGCGACTCGACCGCACGGGCCACCATGTGGGCATCGAGGTGACAGCCCTTTCCTGTGTTGACCTGGATCCCGGGAATCCCCACGGCGCGAATCCGCTCGACATCGTGGCTCGTCTGTTGGTCTCCTTCGATGACGCAGATCGGGGTTCGCTCTCGCAGGGCGTCTGCGATTCGCACCAGCAGGGCGGTCTTTCCCGAGCCGGGACTCGAGACCAGATTCACCACGAAGATTCCGTGCGCCTCGAAGCCGCGGCGATTCGCCGCGGCGCATTCGTCGTTCCGCGCCAGCAGATCCTGTTCGACCGTGACGATGCGAGCCTCTAGAGGCTGGGAATGCGTATGACGGTCGCCGTGGGAATGAGAATGGGAGTGGTCGCCGTGCAGATGAGGGTGGAAGTGATCGTCGTCGAGGTGATGGTGGCGGCCGGAAGCGACCGCCGCCTCGATGTTCGCTTCCCCGGAACCGCAACCGCAAGTGGTACACATCACGCCACCTCCAACTCTTTGATCCTGATCTGCTCGCCGTCGCGTAGCTTCATTCGGTAGCCGCCGCAGCCTTCACAGGCCTCGCCGCGACGTGTCAGAGGCACGACGGCTTCGCAGTCCCAACACCAGGCCTCGCCAGCGACGTCGAGAATCTCCAGCCGTGCCCCCTCGGCAACGGTTCCGCGCGTGACACTCTCGAAGCAGAACGAAAGCGCCGCACGCTCCACGCACGAGAGAACCCCAACCTCCAGACGAACGGCAAGGACACGACCGAAGCCGTCCTCGACCGCCCGCTTCTCGATGATCTCCAGCATGCCGTTGCTGAGGCTCAGTTCGTGCATCTCACGCCTCCGCGATCTCGAGCTGGATACCCACGCAGGGGTCGATCGCTGTCATGAGCAGGCCGACGGCTCGTCGGGTCGTTTTGAGATCTTTCGCCGGCGAACCGGCGAGACCCTGGGCCAGCGGCCCGCGCGGATGGAAATTCCATTCGGTGGGCGCCAGGGTCCGGTAGCGGGCAATGCGCCCGTCGCGCACCTCGACCCAGTGGAACAGCCGACCCCGCGCCGTGTCGACGGACCCGAGCGCGCGCCCCGTGCTGATCTCCCGAAGAGCCGGCACCTCACCCGGAGCAAGCGCGAGGATCTGATCGTGGATGTCGCCCAGAAGGGTGGGCACTTCGAGGAGTCTGGCGGCGAGTTGGGTCGAGAGGCCATAGCCATGTTCGCCATGCAGCTCCCGCACGAGCGGCGTATTCGCGAGGCTCGCCAGTGCTCCCGTCTGCCGGACCTCGCCGTGCTGCTCCGGCTGGCCGCAGTACTCCCAGGCGTCGTCGCGAGCGATCCGATCGCAGATATACTCCTCGTCGAATTCATTGACGGGCTGAATGCCGACGCCTCCGAAGTCTTCAAGTTGGTTGGAAACGACCCAGTCGAAGACCGCCGCAGTCGGGTTGCTACCGGCCCGGAACCATGCCTCGAAGCTGCTGCGGCTCCGGAGGACTTCGTCGCCGCGGGCGCCGCCAAAGAGCAGCTCCTCGACGTCGCGGGTGAGGGACGCGGCGGCTCTGGCCAACGCTTTCGTATTGCTGTTCACGCGCCCACCGCCCAGGCGATTCCACTGGGAATCGGCGAAGACTCCACCTGCCAGCTCAGTAAGTCGTTTTCGAAAAAGCTTGAGCGCGCCCTCGTCGGCGCGGCCGCCCACGCACCGCGGCCAATCGAGCAGGATGCGCCACAGGGTTTGTTCCAAGGCTTCGAATGCAACCAGCAACGATCGCGCAGCGCAGCCCGCTGGACCCGGGGCGCAGTCGAACGCCGCTTCCACAGCCCGCAACCCAGCGACACTCTGGGCGGTTCCGCAGAGCCGGTACAGGAAAGGGAGCATCGCCAGCGCTGACTCCGCCGGGCGCCCCTCCAAGACGCCTGCCGCGTGAATCGGTCGACCCCCGTCGATGCGAACGCCGGCGATTCGGCCGCCCGCGACCTCGACGCGGAGGGCCAGCGAGGCTTCCAGTGCGACCCGTGCGGGCGGCGATTCGTCACGGTCCACTCACTCCCCCCCGCAGGAAGGCGCTCCGACCAGGACATCGCCGCAGACACGGAATCCGACGCCCTCCACCGCGATCGCGTGGTGATAGAGTCGCAGGCCACGCATCTGTGTGTCCCCGACGTGTCGAGGCTGCGCGAGAAGTCCGGCGACGCGAGGTTGGGGGGTCACGTCCATCACTTCACCTCGCCGGAACTTCCGAAATCGCCACCTTCATCACCGTTCATCGCGAGCCACTCCCGAAACAACGCCAGCGATTCCTGCGCCTCTGCATTGCCGATCTTCTCGACGGCGTATCTCCGTGCCTGGAGGATCACGTAGTCGCCTGGCGCTACCGGATCGGGCAGCAGTATCGTACTCACGACCAGCCGCTCGCCGAAGCGCTCGACAGTCGCGGTCGAATCCCCGATCTCGACAACCCTCGACGGAATCGCGACGCACATCAGCCGGTCCCCGTCGCCACCAACGCCTCGTTGGTGAATCGCACGCCGATGGCCGCGAGATCATCGAAGATGAGATCGATGCTCTTCTCCATGCCCTCCCTCCCTGCGGCACTGAGTTCGGTGCCGAGACTCAGGTCCGCCGGAACGACGCCGATGATGGTGACGTGCTGGGGCCTTTCGCCCAGCAGTTCGAGGTTGGCGAGCACCTCGGACAGACCGAGCTGATGCGGCGAGATGTGCGTCGCAAAGAAGGCCGCGATCGACTCACCGTCGATGCGATGCACGCTTCCCGGGCGCTCGTCGCTCCGGATGGCGTCACAGACGATGAGATGATCACGACCCGAAATGGTGTCGAGCAAGTCCATGCCGGAGGTACCGCCGTCCAGGATTTCGATCCCCTCGGGCATTTGAAATCGCTGGGCCAGGGCATTCACTGTGTGCACACCGACCCCCTCGTCGCTGAGAAGCAGGTTGCCGAGTCCGAGAATCAAGATGTTCATCGGGCGTCCCAATCGGAAATCTGGCGGCGATCTGTGGGCCGCCGCTGCGCGAGACGAATCGAAAGCCCGGCTCTCACAGCGCTTTGACCTGGACGATCGGACGCGCCTCCGGGTCCACCATATGGATCGCGCAGGCGATGCACGGATCGAAGGAGTGGATCGTTCGCAGCACCTCCAGCGGTAGCTCGGGATCCGCGACGGGATTGCCGATCAACGAGGCCTCGTACGGGCCCAACGCGTCGTCATCGGCGCGCGGGCCCGCGTTCCACGTGCTGGGAACGACGGCCTGGTAGTTGAGGATCTTGCCGTTCTCGATGACGGCCCAGTGCGACAACAAGCCGCGCGGCGCTTCGTGAACGCCGTAGCCCCGGATCTCGCCCTTCGGGAACGTGGGTCGGTTGTAGGTGTCGAAGTCGCCCCGGCCGAGGTTGTCGATCAGCAGCTGCCACTGGTTCTGCAGCGTCTCGAGCAACACCGCGCAGCGCACGGCTCGGGCGGCGATGCGCCCGATCGTGGAATGCAGGCCCGACAGCGGAATCGGGCTTCCGTGGACACTGCTGGCGATGCCCAGCAGCTTTTCCAGGTGTCGCTTGGTGGGCTCGTGGCCGGCGCTGTACATCGCGAGCACGTTGGCGAGCGGCCCGACTTGAACGCGCTCGTCGTAGAAGGTCGGCGCCTTGATCCAGGAGTACTTCCCGTCGTCCTCGAAGTCCGTGTACTGCGGGTTCGTCTGGCCGTCCCACGGATGACGAGCCTGCTCTCCACCCTGGTACTCGTACCAGGAATGCTTGACGGCTTCCTTCACGCCGTCGCGGAAGAAGTCGTCCAGGTGGCTGTCGATGGGCCGGAAGGCGGCGAGGTCGCCACCAGGAATGTAGCCGCCGGGCAACTCGCAGACCGTGCCCTTGGTGTCGAGCGGCATGTCGGGAACGCTCAGATAGTTCGTCACGCCGGCGCCGTATCCTGTCCAGTCTGCGTACAGAGCGCCCACGGCCGCGACGTCGGACAGCATCGCCTGGTTGACGAAATCGCCCAGCTTGTCGATCTCCGATTTGATCGCGAAGAGTCGCTCGAGCGTCAGTGTGGACTGGCTCTCCAGGTTGATCGCGTTCGAAACACCGCCGACGGCCAGATTCTGGATGTGCGGTGTCTTCGACCCGAGGATCGACACGATCCGATTGGCGATGCGCTGGTACTCCAGCGCCTGGAGATAATGGGCCGCCGCCAGCAGATTGACCTCCGGCGGCAGTTTCATGGCGGGATGTCCCCAGTAGCCGCTGGCGAAGATTCCAAGCTGGCCTGACCCGACGAAGCTCGCGAATTTCTGCTGAATCGCCCGGAGTTCGGGCACGCCGTTGCGGCTGTAATCGGAAAGGCTGGCGCCGAGCTTCGCCGTGGCCACGGGATCCGCCTCGAGCGCCGACACGATGTCCACCCAGTCGAGCGCCGCCAGTTGGTAGAAGTGAACGATGTGATCGTGCACTCCGTGTGCCGCGATGATCATGTTGCGGATGTACTGAGCGTTGAGCGGAATCTCCAGGTCGAGTGCGTTCTCGACCGCACGCACGGAGACGATCGCGTGCACCGTGGTGCAGACTCCGCAGATCCGCTGCGTGTAGATCCAGGCATCCCGGGCATCCCTGCCCTGCAGGATCGTCTCGATTCCGCGCCACATCTGACCGGAGGACCACGCGTTCGTCACCTTGCCGCCGTCAACCTCGCAATCAATGCGCAGGTGGCCCTCGATTCGCGTGATCGGATCGATGGTGATTCGCGTCATCTCAGGCCTCCTGTCCGGTTCCGGTGGCGCGCACGCCAGAGAGCACCGGTAGTTTCTTGATGAAGATCAGATAGAGCATGATCTCGAGTGAAAAGATTCCGATGGTGACCATCAGCTCACCGACCGTCGGGAAGTAGACCCAGCCGTTCCCCGGGTCGTACGCGATCAGGTAGCCGTTGATCCGGTAGAGCGCTCCGGCCGTCAGCAAGGCCACCGCCGCCAGGAACATCAGCCGTTGATTTCGCCGGGCCTGGGGTGAGGCGAGGAGCAGGGCCGCCGCCAGGAAGATCACCGTCTCGATCAAGAAGAGCAGCCCATCGGTATCCCCGGCGAATATCAACCCCGCGTGCCCGCGATAGAAGATGTCGGCGAAGCGGAGCACCAGGAAGATCCCCACCAGGGCGGCCACGAGGGGCGAGAGTCTGCCCAGAATCCGCTGCTCCGAACGCAGATGAAACGCGTTCGTCACCAGCGTCGCCTCGAGCATCACGACGCCGAAGCCCATGGCGATGGCGCTGATGAGGTACAAGAGCGGCAGCCAGGCCGTGTACCAGAGGGGCGAGAGCTGCGATCCCATCACCAACAGCAAGGATCCCAGGGAGCTCTGGTGCATCGTGGGCAGCAGCACGCCGAGGCCCATCAAGATCCACATCCATCGTTTGAGGGCCTTCGCCATCCCCGCGCGCCCAAAGCCGTCCAGGAAGGTCGGAACGAACTCGACACAGAGAACGACCACGTAGGCGGCGATGCACAGCGCCACCTCGAACAGGATCGAATTCGGCTGCGCATACCACGGCAGCACCAGGTTGTAGGCCTGCCAGTAGCGACCGAGGTCGAGCATCACCGCGATGCCGGCGAGCGAGTAGCCGAAGAGGCTCGCCATCAGCGCGGGCCGCATCAGCGGCGAATAACGGTTGCGGTTGAAGATGTAGATGAGCAGGGCCATCGAGAAGCCGCCGCAACCCAGCGCCGTGCCAACGACGACGTCGATGGTGATCCATATGCCCCAGGGGTAGCCACCGTTCAGATTGGTGACGGCGCCGAGCCCGAAGAGCATGCGTGTGGTGATGAAGTACGCGCCGATGCACGCCAACACCGCCAACAGAAGGAAGGGCCTCGTCAGTATCTTGCCGCCCAGCGCGTGCTTTTCTTCGGACATGTCTCGCTCTCGCTATTGGTCGCTCGACTCCTGCGTGACGCTGCGACGGGCAAAGAAGAGCAACCCGACGAGCAGCACGATGGGAGCCACCAGCCCCCGGTACAGGCTGTGCTGCAGTCCTTCCGAAACCGCCGCGTACGAAATTCGCGGGAGCTTCGGCAGGCCGAGTTTCTCGTGGGGAACGCCGGCGATGTAGAGGACCTGGGTTCCGCCGACCTCGTTCTCGCCGTAGACGTGTTCTTCGTATTCCGCGGCGGGCGCTTCGTGGGGCGGCCGATCCCCGCCCAGCTTGCCCCGCTCGAAGACGGTGGGCGCCCCAGGCGCCAGGGCCAGACGCCGCGCCGCCTCGACTTTCAGCTCTTCGACGCGGCCGAAGAGCGAAGCGCCGGTCGGGCACACGTCGCAGCACGCGGGGAGCTTGCCTTCTTCCTGCAGGTGATTGCAGAACTGGCACTTCGCGATCTCGCCGAAAGGCTCGTCGAGCTGATACTGAGGCACGCCGAAGGGGCAGCCATAAACGCAGTAACGACAGCCGATGCAGGCCTCGACATCGTGACTGACGATTCCCGTGTCGGGATCCTTCTGCATCGCACTGACCGGGCAGACCGACACGCAGGAGGGATCGACACAATGGAGACAATGGCGCTTGACGAAGGCGTAGCCGTCCGTCTCGCGATCCTTCCGCTCCATGGTTCCGTCTTGATAGACGCGGATCACGTTGAGCGTCTTGCCGGAGAGATCCTCGGCCGTGTCCCAGGTACCTTCGTTCCAGGCGGCGAGATGCGCCGGCTGCTCCACCGGCATGCCGTTCGCCGCCTTGCAGGCGGTAACGCACGCGCGGCAACCGATGCACAGGGTGGAGTCGTAGAGCATGCCCACCGCGTTCTTCGGCAGCTGCTTCGGCTCGCGAGGGCCGAACGCGCCGGCATCTGCAGCGGGCAACGTCGCAGCCGCAGCCCCGGCTGCCGCTCCTTGCAAGAATCGTCTGCGCGATAGGTCCACCTCGGTCTCCTATGCGTCTTCGTCCTGGGTAGTACTCGCTTCGGAAGCTGCATCGCCGCCCATCTTCGACATCGCGACGGCGCCCGCACCGGCCAGCGCACCGACCGTCCCCGCGACGACCGCCGCAGCGCCGGGGCTCATCCCCTGTCCCTTGGCGGAGTCCACCGCGGGGAAGGCCGTCGGCGGCGCGTAGGTCTCGACGTCCGCGAGGGCGTGGATCGGTTTATGGAAGCCGATCCCCTTCATCGTGCAGCCGAAACACGGCGCGCCGATGCCGACGGGCCAGGAGCCCTCGCCGACGTCGCCGAAACCGATCGCGGGGCAGTTCGCGTAGGTCTCGGGACCCTTGCACCCGAGCTTGTAGAGACAGAAGCCCTGGCGGTGGCCGTAGTCGCCGAACTCCAGTGCGAAGCGACCGGCGTCGAAATGGGGGCGCCGTTCGCAGTTCTCGTGGATCAGGCGTCCGTAGGCAAACTTGGGGCGGTTCTCGCCGTCGAGCTCCGGTGGCTTGCCGAAGGTGAGCAGGTACAAAACGGTCGATAGGAAGTTGTAGGGGCTCGGCGGGCAACCCGGAATGTTGACCACGGTCTTGCCCTCGAGAACTTCGTAGGTGGCCTTGGCGCCCGTCGGATTGGGATCCGCCGACTGAATACCACCCCACGAGGCGCAGGACCCGATCGCGATGGTGGCTGCCGCGCCTTCGGCCGCCTCCCGAATGAGTTCGACGTAGGGCCTGCCTCCGACCTTGCAGTAGATGCCGCCGTCACCGGTCGGCGTCGCCCCCTCGGTCACCAGGACGTACTTGCCATGGTACTCCTCCATCACCGAGTGCTTGTGGGCCTCCGCCTGTTTGCCGGCGCCGGCACACAGCGTCTCGTGGTAGTCCAGGGAAATGGTGTCGAGGATCAGGGTCTCCAGCGTCGGATGATACGAACGCAGCAGCGATTCCGTGCAGCCGGTGCATTCCTGTCCGTGAAGCCAGATAACCGGGGGCCGGACGCTCGCCATGGCAGCGTTCGCCATGCGGACTCCCACGACCGAAGAGAGTCCCATGGTCGCGGCGACACCAACGCAGTACTCGAGAAACCTGCGCCGGGTAAGGCCGGCGAGGCCGCCCTCGAGAGTGTCCAGATCCTGCGTCGCGTACGCGTTGAAATCGATCTCGTGGGTGGTTCGCATCAGCGTGGCCCTCGGTTGATTGGACTCGCCCGAGCCGGAATCCCCGCAGCGCTCCCGGTCATCGGGCCGGATGTCGCCTGCACGAGCGAGCCATTCGCGCTCCATCGGCGTCCAGTTGCTGGTTCCAGGGTCCAGCCAGCGCCTCGAAGCGCGTCAAGATCAGGAGGTCCCGAGCCCCGTCGAGGCCGACGGGGCTTCGTGTCGAGAACGACGGTCGCCGTGCGGCGGTGCTCGGTCGGGATCGGCAGGAGGCCGAAGCCCTCCCGAGCAGTAGCGCCCGAGCGGAGAGAACCTCCCGCAGAGAGAGCGCTCAGCATTTCAGGCCGCACGGTTTCCGTCTTCACCGGCCATTTCTTGCCATGCCTCACTTCGCTCGGCATGCAGGCATTTGTTATGCAAATCACGTACCGCGGCCAGTACGCGCGCTGAGGACATTGGAGCAGCTGCGGGAGGCAGCCTGCCCCATCTGCCACTCACGGGTGCGCAATTTCTCCACAATCTTCAGTATTGTGTAAGCAAACGCGAAAATCATCGCTCCTCACCCGGGCCTAGCTGCTATGGATCGACCTTTGTCGACACCTCAGCGTGGGGATCCGACATCAACGGCGAGTCGGAGATGCATGAACCAAAAGCCAGTTGCCATTGCATCTGCATCGACCTCTTCCGCGGTGATTCCACGACAGGCCAGTGCAGTAGATAACGACGTCCCTCTGGATCGATCGCAAGGGAGAGGATTCATCGCCTCGCTTGGGATAGTCGGCGGGTAGAGGTACGGGGGCGGCCCGCATGACCGTCGGGCTTTTACCCTGCACGCCCCATCCCGACTGTCGCCTATTGCCCCGTTTTCGTGACATTTCGATGCGAAACAGCGCTCTCGGGCCTTCTGGAATGCCAGCACAGTTGGCATGCGTCGTGCTTAGGAATAGCGGTTGGTGGGTTCAATAACCGCGCGTGGAGACATTCGACTTCACACACGGTGACCGCAGCCACTGCGATACCGAATCCCTGACTCACACCCAGTCGCGAGCTGGCAGCGGTGCGAATTCGCTGCTCGCCCCACGGGCTGGGGAGCACGCGGATTCGACGTGTCGATGAGCGGGGTGATCGGCATTGCAACGCCGAATGCCAGTGACGAATAGGTAGATCTACGACGACTACCACGAACAAGCAACGAAGAAATAGCGCCCCAGAGACCCGCAGAAGACCCGGTAGTGCCTCGACCGGAATTCGCATAGCCTGAAATCACGACACCTGAAGCTGCCGAAAAGGTCGATCATGTCCACGAAAACCGGATTCCTCTTCTCACTATTCCTTTCGATGCTCGTCGCCGGTGGATTCACCGCCGCCATCGCGACGGCCGAACCGGGTGTCAGCGAATTCGGCTACGACTACGACAACACCGACTGCCTCGGATGTCACGATGACGATGAACTCGAAGCCGACACGGAGCGAGGCGAAGCGCTCGAGCTCTTCGTGGACGAGGACGTGCTCGAAGACTCCGTTCACGACCAGCTGTTGTGCACCGACTGCCATCAGGGCGAGCAGGATTTCGAGGATTCTCCACACAACGATGGGGAAGCGCTGCTGCTGAACTGCTCCGGGGGCCCGTGTCACAGCGACCAGGTGGCCGAGTACGAGCAGAGCATCCACGGCAAGTGGTTCGCGAAAGGCGACGAGGATGCCGCGTCGTGTCCGGATTGTCACGGAGTGCACGACATCCTCCCGGCCGAGGACCGGAACTCCAGAACCAACAAGTTCAACCTTCACAAGACCTGCGCCAACTGCCACGAGAGTGAGCTGATCCTGAAGTCCCGGCCCATCCACTACGACAAGGCCGTGCCCGACTTCATCGACTCCATCCACGGCAAGGCGCTGCTCGTCGATGGCCTCGTGGTGGCGCCAAGCTGCAACGACTGCCACGGCGTCCACGACATTCTTCCCCATACCGACCCGGACTCGAGAATCAGCCGCGAAATGGTTCCGAAGACCTGTGGCGAGTGTCACGTCCTGGTCGAGGACATCTTCAACGCCAGCGTCCACGGCAAGGTGCTCGCAAAACACGATGACAGCGGCCCGATGTGCACCACCTGTCACACTTCACACGTGTCCTCTCCACCGACGACCCTGGCGTTTCGCCTGCAGGCCGACGAGATGTGCGGCGAGTGTCACGAGAAACAGCTGGCGGGCTACCGCGACACCTTCCACGGCAGAGCCATGGCGCTGGGACGTTCCGATGTGGCGGCCTGTTACGACTGCCACGGACATCACGACATCGAGAAGGTCGATGACCTGAAATCCTACATCAACGGCGACAACATCGTCGAGACGTGCCGGAAGTGTCACCCGAAGGCGAACGAGAACTTCGCCGGTTACATCGTTCATGCCAACCATTCGGACAAGGAAGCGTATCCGCAGCTCTACTACGTCTTCTGGGGCATGACGACGCTCCTGATCGGTACCTTCGCCTTCTTCGCCCTGCACACGCTGCTCTGGCTGTACCGCTCGATGGCGCTCTACATGAGCGACTCGCGCGAATGGCGCGAGGAGAAGACCCAGGTGCGTGAAGACACCGAGGAGTTCACCCGCTTCACGCCACTGGAGCGCTTCCTTCACGCTCTCGTCATCATGAGCTTCCTGCTGCTGGTGATCACCGGAATGCCGCTCAAGTTCTACTACGCGGGTTGGGCGCAGACGATGCTGGCCGCCATGGGTGGGCAGGCCGTCGCTGCCGTACTCCACCGAATTGGCGCGATCATCACGATCTTCTACATGGTGACCCACATCAGCTCCGTCGCCTGGGCATTGATCTCCGGGCGACAGCAATTCAAGAACCCCGAGACCGGTCGCTACTCGCTCAGTCGAATCGGCGCGGTCGCCTTCGGCCCGGACTCGCCGATGCCGGGAATCCAGGACGTCAAGGACGTCATCGCCCACAACAAGTGGTTCTTCGGCCGACGCCCGAAGCCGGATTTCGACCGCTGGACCTATTGGGAGAAGTTCGACTACATGGCGGTCTTCTGGGGCGTCAGCATGATCGGGGTGAGTGGCCTCATCATGTGGTTCCCGGAGTTCTTCACGCTCTTCCTGCCGGGATGGTCGATCAACGTGGCGCACATCATCCACTCGGACGAAGCGCTTCTGGCCGCCGGCTTCATCTTCACCTTCCATTTCTTCAACGTGCACTTCCGCCCCGACAAGTTCCCGATGGACAAGGTCATGTTCTCGGGCAGGATCTCGAAGGCGGAGCTGATCGGCGAACGAAAGAAACTGTACGACCGCTGGGTCGCCGAGGGTTCGCTCGACGAACACCGCGCCGGGCACGAGTGGGAATCCTGGAAGAAGATCGCCCTGCCGCTCGGATTCTCGGCGTTCCTGATCGGCGTGGTCCTGATGGTTCTGATCTACTTCGCAATGGCGAGCCGACTCATCGGAGAGTGACCGTCCACCTGGAAATCCTGGCGGGATCCCCTCGTAGGACGGATGGAGATTGAGGGGGCAAGAAGATGAAAAGCATCGAAACGCTGCTCGGCGTGATCCTCCTGTGCGTCGCCGGAATGAATCTCGACGCGGGCGCACAAGAAGCTCTCGAAGGCGCAGACGAGCCACCGCCCGAGAGCTGCCTGGATTGCCACGATGGTGAAGCCGACGACGAATGGCTGGGTTCACCCCATTCGCTGCTGGAAGAATCGGTGCACAGCGACGAGGACTGCGACTCGTGTCACGGCGACGTCGACATGGACGACCTGGACCTCGAGGCGGAGAACCCGCATCCGGACGAGGCCGAGCCGGTCGAGTGCGGCGATTGTCACGAAGACGAGGCCGAGGTCTACAGGAAGCACGGCCGCCTCGAAATAGGGGATGACCCGGATCTGCCCCAGTGCTGGGATTGCCACGGCAGCCACGAAATCCTGCCTTCGAGCGACCGCCATGCAAGTACGCATCCGGTCAACCTTCCCAAGACCTGTCGCTCCTGTCACCTCGATGTCGACATGGTCGAGAAGCATGACACCCTGCGCGACAAGCAGGTCGACCTGTACCAGAGCAGTGTTCACGGCAAACCCACCGAGAAGGGGGTGTACGTCGCCGCAACCTGCATCGATTGTCACGCAGTGGAGAACGCGGACGGCGACAAGGACTCCCATCGGATCCTGGGCCCGGGCGACCCCGAATCGACCACCTTTCACTTCACCATTCCGGAGACGTGCTCACACTGCCACGATTCCGTTTCGATGGATTATCAGGAGGGCATCCACGGCCAGCTCGTCGAACGCGGCGATGCCGAGTCCCCGGTCTGCACCCACTGCCACGGCGAACACGGCATCATCAGCCCATCGGATCCCCGATCCCCGGTCAGTGCCGGACGCGTCGCAGAAGCCACCTGTTCCCCGTGCCACGAATCCGAGGTTTTAAACGAGAAGTACGGCGTCATCTCGGGCCGGCTGCGCTCCTACATCGACAGCTACCACGGACTGAAGCGTCAATCCGGTGACGTTCGCGTCGCCAACTGCTCGTCCTGCCACGGTGCGCACCGGATCCTGCCGGCCTCGGACGAGACGTCGTCGATCCACCCCGACAACCTGAAGAACACCTGTGGCGAGTGCCATCCGGGCATCTCGGCCGATCTGGCCTCCACCCCGATTCACGATGCCAATGGCAGCAAGACCGGTTTGCCGCGCTTGGTCACCGTGATCTACCTGTGGCTGATCTCGCTGACCATCGGCGGGATGATCCTGCACAATTCGGCCGACTGGTTCCGCTACGTCCGGAACCTTCGCAACAAGCCCTTCGTGATCCGCTTGACGCCGAACGAGACCGCGCAGCACTGGGTGCTGGCGATCTCCTTCATCGTGCTGGTGATCAGCGGCTTCTCGCTGCGCTTCAGCGAGGCCTGGTGGGTCCTGGCACTGTTCGGCTGGGGCGATGGGGGAGGCTTTCTAATCCGCGGCACGGTTCACCGAACCGCCGGCGTCGTATTCATGATCTGCAGCATCTGGCACCTGGTCTTCCTCTTCGGGCATCGAGGGCGAAAGCTGCTGCGCGACATGCTGCCCGACCTTCGTGACCTGACGGACCTGAAGCAGAACGCACAGTACTTCGCCGGACGGCGCGAGAAGGGAGCCAGCTTCCGGCGCTTCAGCTACATCGAAAAAGCCGAATACTGGGCGCTGGTTTGGGGCGGCGTGATCATGACCGTCACCGGATTTCTCTTGTGGTTCGACAACTATTTCGTGATCGCGTGGGGGCTACCCAAGGAAATCCTGGACGTGATTCTGATCGTTCATTACTACGAAGCCTGGCTCGCGACACTCGCGATCATCGTGTGGCACGGCTACTCCGTGATCATGAACCCCCACGTCTACCCCATGAATCCGGCCTGGATGACCGGGAAGATGCCGCTCGACATGTATCTCCACGAGCACCCCGAGGCACCGAGGCTGAAGGCGCGCCGCTTCTGGAAAGTCCGCCGCTATGTCGAAGAAGAGCTGGAGGAGGAGAGCCAGGAGCGGGAGCCGCCGGGCGGCTCGCCCGCTGGACCCGAAGAAGAGGACGACGAGGACGAACCGCACCCCGACCCATAAAAGCCGTGCAGCCGACGGGCGGCTATTTCCACCGTTGACCGACGGTCCTGATGCAGCCAGCCCGGGTGCACGAATCGCAGCACCTGTGTTAGAGATCGAGAAAGCACGCGACGGCTGATATACTCCTGTGGCTTTCCCGCGAACATCGCTCGCTGGAATCGGCGCGTTTCTTGCTTGCTCTCGTTTCGACTCGCGCATGGCCGGCGACATTCCAGAGATTCGAAAGACAGATCCATCGCAAGGAAGGTGCGAAATGCCCCTTTCGGCGGATAGTTCGGCAGAAAGCGCCCGTCATCAGGGCGCCGGCCAACCCCGAGGGATATTGATTCACCATAGGGGCAAATAGTCCCTACTCTGTGGTAGCGAGACCCACTTCGGAGCCGAATCGCGAACGAGTAGTTCTCGCGGATCGTGGCGTAATCGAAAACAGTGGGACCCACTTGCACCAATGGGTGGCCTCTTCACGTACTCCCGGCTGCGGCTTCCGACCTCGCTAGAGAAGCAAGCGGCAGCATCCTCTCATCAGCAGCCATGCAGCGCATGAACAGCGATCGATCCACCAGGGCACGACCATGTCAACGAGGAGTCAAATGTCGATTTCCACGCTACTCCGGAAGATCCTGAGCCAACTCTTCTACTTCATCGGCAGAATCCACTTCACGATGA
>PVMS01164809.1_pt1 | contig 15545 bp, 15 predicted proteins | sample 1853461 | NCBI WGS metagenome assembly PVMS01 (sample SAMN08582032, study PRJNA380276) | Marine sediment metagenome, whole genome shotgun sequencing project. | isolation source: ocean sediment barecode stripped | collected 2017 | reverse complement strand
TCAAGTTGCAGAAAAACAAGCTCGTCAAGAACAAGTTGGCCAACTTCGTGATGGCGTCGTCGAGTTACTGGCTAATGAAGAAGAAGGTCCCAGCAAAGCGGATGTGCAAGGCGCGTTTAGCAAGCTTGAGAAGAAAATTGTTCTTGACGAGCTTGTTTTTCTGCAACTTGATAAGCCTGTCCAAGTTGATCGCTACATTCTGCTTTAACCTTTTGTGCCAAACCATCATCCGCTTCTTTCGCCTGCCAATCCCATGATGGATTACCTACTTCTGCGGCAAATTCTCTAATCGCGGTAATGGCAGCTTGTAGTTGTTCATGACCAAACATCACCGCACCTAGCATGACTTCTTCAGAAAGCACATCGGCTTCTGATTCCACCATCAGCACCGCACTTTGGGTGCCGGCTACTACGAGATCAAGTTTGGAATTTTTCAACTGAGAATAACTTGGATTCAACACATAGTTACCATCTATATAGCCTACGCGTGCTGCACCCATGGGGCCATTAAACGGCACACCCGATATGGCTAAAGCTGCAGATGCACCGATCATTGCGGGAATGTCTGGATTGATATCTGTATTCATCGAAACGACATTGGCGATGACTTGGACTTCGTTTTTGAAGTCTTTAGGAAACATTGGACGTATTGGACGATCAATAAGACGACAAGTTAGTGTTTCTTTTTCAGAGGGACGACCTTCTCGTTTGAAAAATCCGCCAGGAATTTTACCTGCAGCATAGGTCTTTTCCTGATAATTAACAGTGAGCGGGAAAAAGTCACGGCCTGGTTCTGCTTCTTTTCTTGCAACCGCAGTGACCAAAACAGAAGTGTCACCCATGTCTACTAGAACCGCGCCATCGGCTTGGCGAGCAATTTCGCCAGCTTCTAGTTTGATCTGATGGTCTCCGTATGAAAACGTTTTTGTTACTTTGCTCACTGATTAATCCCGATATTTAATTTATCTAATTTAATTGCCACGATTATTCGTTGGACAATCTTACGGTGTCCGAACATCGATGTATGGTGTATTTTGAATACTTCCTTACTTACAAACCAGCACTATAACCCTCTCTCTGTAATCGAGAGATCATTTATTTAGCGTCTTAACCCAAGCGAACCGATAAGATCCTGATATCTTTTCTGGTCATTCGAGCGTAAGTAATCTAAAAGTTTGCGGCGTTGGTTTACCATCTTTAGCAAACCATGGCGCGAATGGTGGTCCTTCTTATGTGATTCGAAATGCCCACTTAAATGTGATATGCGCGCTGATAAAAGAGCGACTTGCACTTCTGGTGACCCCGTATCGGCATCATCACGTCGATACTGCTGAATAATATTTGCTTTGTCTTCTGCTGTAATTGCCATCTTTATAACTTGCCTTTTCCTACTGTCTATTATTACCTATATTTTCGAGTGCGGATTCTACCACGTAGGCCATAGCGAACAAGAATAATTCTAGCCATACCTCTAGAATTCTGGGCTTTTGCCCAATTTCGCACATTAGGGCTTTACTCAAGGCTTCATGCCGTGACTTTCAGCTCAATAACCTTCTAAAAATTAACCGTTACGGCTTCAATTTAAGCATTTCGGAGCAATTCGCCCATCCTCAAGCACAGCACCTAAACCATAAAATTGGTCGTTTGCATCGTAGAGCCTGACTAAGCCATTCGTGGGCGACTTGGGTACGAATACAGCTTGGCCATGACGTATTTTTTCCATCAGGGCTTGCTCTATAGAGAGCATGGGATAGTCTTGCAGCGCACTATCAATCGGCATTAATACTGCATCCAATAATGTTGGGTCGATCTGCGCTTGATCCTCTAATTCCGATATGGTCACAAGCTTAGGGTTAACAAAAGGCCCTACACTTGTACGTCTCAACTCAATCACATGTGCTCCACATTTCAACCGTTCTCCTAAATCCTCAACCAATGTCCTTATATATGTGCCTTTGGAGCAATGCACTCGCAACCGTAAAATATTTGCCTCACGATGCAGTAACTCGAAACGATGGATTTTCACCTGCCTAGACGGACGCTCAACCTCTATTCCTTTGCGCGCCAACTCATATAAACGTGAACCTTGGTATTTTAAGGCAGAAAACATCGGCGGAACTTGCTCGATACTACCAGTTAGCTCATGTATGTTTTGATGAATCTCTTGGTCTGTTACGTGCGATGTACCTTTACGTTCTAACACTTCGCCATCTGCATCACCTGTGTTAGTGGTAACCCCAAGCTCTAGTAACACTTCATAATTCTTATCCGCGGCAAGCAAGTAATTTGAAATCTTAGTAGCTCGACCAAAGCAAATAATCAACAAGCCTGTCGCAAGGGGATCTAAAGTCCCCGTATGACCTGCTTTAGCTGCAGTAAATAACCTTTTTACTTTTTGTAACGCAGCGTTTGATGAGATTCCGGTTGGTTTGTCTAACAGCAGCAAGCCATTTAGAACACGCCCTTTGCGCTTCCTGTTTGACATTAATTACTACTGAAGCTCTTCCGAAGCAATTGCTCAATTCTATCGCCCTTGGCTTCGGTATCATCAACAATAAAACGCAGTTCAGGCATTTTTCGCAGTTTTAATCTACGACTAAGTTGAGTGCGCAAAAATCCAGTTGCACTTACCAATCCTTTAACGCTTTCCGTTGCGTCTTGCTGAATATCCAAAGGACTAAAATATATCCTTGCCATACTTAAATCTTTGGTCATCACTACATCATAAATAATAATATTTGCAACACGTGGGTCTTTCACTTCGTTTTGTAGCAACATGGTTAGTTCGCGACGAAGCTGCTCTCCTACACGTAAGGGCCTAGAAGATACTTGTTGCATCGAGAGGATGACTCTAATTCAAGAGTGCTTATAAAGTTCGAGCGACTTCTATCCGCTCAAAAACTTCAATTTGGTCGCCGGGTTGAACATCATTGTAATTCTTTACTGCTATGCCGCACTCAGTACCTGCACGAACTTCATTAACATCATCTTTATGACGTCGCAATGATTCAAGTTCACCTTCGTAGATCACAACATTATCTCGTAGTACACGTATCGGATTACCACGCTTAATCATACCGTCAATAACTTGCGTGCCTGCGACAGCTCCCATCTTAGAAGATCTAAATACATCTTTAACTTCGGCAAGACCAATAATTTCCTCGCGTAACTCTGGCGAGAGTAAGCCACTCATTGCAGATTTCACATCATCAATGGTTTCATAAATGATGCTGTAGTATCGAATATCAACCCCCACATTTGCTGCAGCTCTTTTCGCTGCACTATCTGCGCGGACATTAAAACCAATCACAATAGCTTGAGAAGCTTCTGCAAGATTGATATCAGATTCGTTTATTCCGCCAACGCTTGACATAATTATTTTAACTTTGACTTCTTCGGTTGATAGCTTTTCAAGTGAATGACGTAATGCTTCTGCACTACCTTGCACATCCGCCTTAATCAACACATTGATCGAAGCCGCAACCCCGTCACCCAATTGACTAAAAACATTTTCTAATCGTGTAGCTTGTTGTGCTGCAAATTTTGTATCTTTGGATTTGCTTTTACGTATATCTGCAATTTCACGCACCTTACGCTCATCTGTCGCCACAATAGCTTCATCTCCAGCATTAGGTGCACCAGATAAACCCAACACAACTACGGGTGTTGATGGGCCTGCAGATTCAATATCCTTGCCGTTTTCATCAAACATTGCACGAACACGTCCGTATTCTTGTCCAGCTAAAAGCATGTCGCCTTTGGACAACTTACCTTGCTGAATCAATACAGTCGCCACTGGACCACGCCCTTTATCTAAAGAAGACTCAATCACAACTCCACTAGCAGGACCATGATCAACTGCTTTTAATTCTAAAATTTCAGCTTGCAATGAAATGGCTTCCAGCAAACTACCTACACCTTCTCCAGTAATCGCTGACACATTCACAAAGATGGTGCCACCACCCCACTCTTCAGGCAGCACCTCAAGTGCTGATAACTCATTACGCACGCGATCAGGGTCTGAATCTACTTTGTCGATCTTATTAACCGCAATAATCATTGGCACATTAGCTGCACGCGAATGTTCAACCGCCTCTTTGGTTTGCGGCATTACACCATCATCTGCAGCTGTTACCAGCACCACAATATCGGTTACGTTAGCGCCTCTTGCTCGCATAGCCGTAAACGCAGCGTGACCTGGTGTATCTAAAAACGTAATAGTGCCTTTTTCGGTTTCTACACTATAGGCACCAATATGTTGGGTGATTCCACCTGCTTCGCCTGAAGCAACCTTGGTGCGGCGTATATAATCTAGCAAAGAAGTTTTGCCATGATCCACATGGCCCATAATAGTCACTACAGGGTTACGCGTTAGCGCTTTTGCATCATCGTACTCAACCTGTAGAACATCGGCTTCAATATCTGTTCCCTGCGTAGACTTAGCTTCATGACCCAGCTCTTCGACCACAAGAATCGCGGTATCTTGGTCAATCACTTGATTGATGGTTGCCATCACACCCATCTTCATCATCACGCCAATCACTTCTGCAGCTTTGATTGCCATCTTTTGCGCAAGATCTGCAACCGAAATGCTTTCTGGAACTAAAATTTCGCGCTTAATAGGTTCAGTTGGCTTTTCAAATTTATGCTTGTCACTGGGTGCAGCTTTTCCAGGTCGGCGTCGACTTGGCTTGGCCCTACGTTTACCACGCTTATCACTCGCAACATGTAACTCACGCCGCTTAATCTTGGTGTCTTTTTTATCTTTCTCAGGCTTATTGGTAGATTTTTCTTGTGCTTTTTCTTTAGGTGCTGAAGTTTCTGCAGCTTGCGTTTCTAACTTGGACGCAACTTTAATGGCTTCTTTTTCCTGCGCAATGGTATTCTTCTCAGCTTCTTCTTGTTTTTCTTTTTTGGCTTTTACAGCCGCTTCTTGTGCATCTTTCTCGGCTTGCGCTGCATCTTGTTTTTCTTTAATTACGGCTTCTTCATCAAGCCGTAGTTGTTCTTCTTTAGCTTCTTCTTCAATAACTACGCTACGTTTCACATATGTACGTTTACGCCGCACCTCTACATTCACAATTGCGGCTGTAGCACCACCACGCCCTTGTGCACCACCCACTTTTAATTGGGAAGTACTTTTTCTACGTAGTGTAATTTTTCTACCATCATCCGCTGAAAGTGTAGCTATCTTGCTACGACTATTGCGCAAATGATCAAGCAATTGCGTCTTTTGCTCGTCACTCACGACATGCTCTGCAGAGGTTAAGTCCAAGCCTGCCTCGGACAACTGCACAAGCATTTTATCGATAGGGGTATTTACCAATTCTGCTAGCTGTTTGACGGTTACTTCTGACATAACTAATATATTTTCTTTATCTGTTTTCTAACCAACTCGTTAACTTGAAGCGCCTTCGTTTTCAAACCATGGCGCCCGCGCCAGCATTATCAATGCTCCTGCGCGCTCAGCATCAAGCCCTTGTATATCTAACAAATCATCCACGGCTTGCTCCGCCAATTCTTCCATGGTGGATATTCCTTTGCAGGCTAGTTCAAAAGCCAAATCTTTATCCATACCTTCCATATTTAACAAGTCGGAAGCAGGTTTCACGTCAGCAAACTTTTCTTCCGTCGCAATAGCTGAAGTAAGCAATACATCGCGAGCCCGGGTTCGCAATTCTTCGACAATTTCTTCGTCGAATTCTTCAACTTCTACTAGTTCATTAGGAGGAACATAAGCAACTTCTTCCACGCTTGAGAAGCCTTCCTGTGCCAGAATAACGGCAAATTCTTCATCAACGTCCAGTTGCGACATAAACATCTCTACAATTTGACGGATTTCTGCCTCACTTTTCTCATCTGCCTGCCCCTCAGTCATTACATTGAGTTCCCAACTGGTCAATTGGCTGGCGAGCTTTACATTTTGTCCACCTCTACCAATGGCTTGAGATAGTTTTTCTTCATCAACTGCAATATCCATGCTGTTCTTATCTTCATCCACAACAATGGAAGTTACTTCTGCAGGTGACATGGCGTTAATGACAAACTGGGCTGGATTTTCATCCCAAAGAATAATATCGACACGCTCACCAGAAAGCTCATTCGACACGGATTGCACACGCGAGCCACGCATACCTACACAAGCACCGACTGGATCTAATCTTGGATCGTTGGATTTGACTGCGATTTTTGCACGCAGTCCTGGATCACGTGCTGCAGACAATACTTCTATAAGACCCTGACCAACCTCAGGCACTTCTAGTTTAAATAATCCAATAAGAAATTCCGGTGCGGTACGGGTTAAAAACAGTTGCGGACCGCGAACCTCTTCACGAACTTCTTGTAAAAGTGCGCGCACTCGATCCCCTGGGCGCATGGCTTCGCGTGCGATCATGGCCTCACGTGCGATAAAGCCCTCAGCATTGCCACCTAAATCTATATAAGTGCCGGAATGATCGCTGCGTTTCACCACTCCCATTACCAACTCACCAACTCGATCTTTAAATGCCTCTACAACCTGCGCCCTTTCAGCTTCACGAACTTTTTGGACAATAACTTGCTTAGCAGTGTGTGCAGAAATACGGCCAAACGCCACAGACTCAATGAATTGTTCTATATATTCACCCACCTGAATGTCAGGATGGTCTGATATGGCATAGCTATATAGGGTTTGTCTTTCTGGCGACTCAAATTCTGGATCCTCATCATCCACCACTAACCAACGACGAAATGAGTCGTATTCACCTGTCTCTCGATCGATCGCAACTCGTACATCCATTTCAAGACCATGTTTTTTTCGCGTTGCGGAGGCTAATGCCGCTTCAATGGCCTCAAAAATAATGTCCTTCTCAACGCCTTTTTCATTTGAGACTGCATCAACCACTAACAATATTTCTTTGTTCATACTAAATAACTCGAAATTCAATCATTAAATTTTATATCTACCACTAACTTTACATTTTTAATCGCATTGAAAGGCACAGTGAATACTTTATTTTCACTGTCCTTGATTTTAATATATTCTTCGCCAACTTCCTCTAAAGTCCCACTAAAATTTCTACGCTTTTCAATTAGCCGCAAGGTTTTTACCTTCACTTTACTACCCACCACACTATTCATTTGTTCAACACTAAATAGCGGTCGATTGATTCCTGGTGATGAAATTTCCAAGGTGTAGGGCACCTGTATGGGGTCCTCCACATCTAACACAGCACTTAATTGCTGGCTCACCCGCGAACAATCGTCTAGTGTCACGCCTTCATCATTTTCAATAAACACACGCACTTGTGCATGAGTTTCACCAGATTGGCATTCAAGCCCCCAAAAATCATAGCCCATACCTACAATGATTGGCTCAATAATCGGCGTTATATCAAAAGGGTCTCTTAATAAAATCATTTGCACAATAAAAAAATGGGCTCCTAGGCCCATTTTCATCTAGCTCACTTCCTAGTGAATATGCCATTTACAAGCAATAAAAACGGCCACTCGTCTTTGATGAATATGCCATTTATAAGCAATAAAAAAGGCCCACTCGGGGCCCCTGAAAACCATTGTCCATACAATGATGTATAAATCATCTAAACAAAAAGATTATAGGTAAAATTTTAGCCCTCAGCAAGCAAGATCGCTATTAACAACTCTAATTCAGACACTGAAAGGGCTAATTTCAGGAAAATTTAAACAAAAACACCGCAAAATAATCTATTTATCGCTCCATTCAAATCGCAAAAAAAAGCCCAAGAATTTATTCAATACTCAGGCTTCTTGTCAAATCATGGAGGCTAGTCTGAAAGCTTATACGCCAACAATATCGGCTTTCATTGAATAGAGAATACAAAGCACTTCATCTTTTTCCTTTTGGCCCACAGTATTTTTATCTAATGCCTTGAGCACGTCATCACATACCGCAACAAACTCTTCATCATTAATATTCATACCAGTATGCGATGCAAGCATGTCTTTACCAGTGTATTCCTGAGGTCCACCGATGCCTGAGCAGAAAAACTCCCACACGAGTTGTTTGACCTTTTCACCATCACTGTTTACATATCGATTTTTTATTTTTGGATTACTGGTATGGTTGGCCCATACATCTGCAACGATTGTTTTTAGTTTATCGCCTCCACCGAGACGGTCATATAAGCTGGCTTCACTCATTTGCAAAAACTCCTCTACATTTATTACTGGTTTATATCTCCATTGTACATGCTTCTAGGCCATAGTTTCTAGACCAAAATAAGTCATCTTCATTACTAACCATTGGCAATGTAAGCAACTATTAATGAAAATTCGAGAGTAATTTGGTCCGGAGTTCGTACTTTGCAGTGAAATACTCCAAAGAAAACACAAAATCATAAAATTCTTTCGTATCTATAACCTGTCCACGAATCGAAATAGGCTTTTCCGTGCGAAGGCATAAATGGCCAGTTTGGGCTGCAAAATGCAGCTTTTTTTGCAGCAAAGCCCTTGTGGGTGAATGCGGCACTTGAAAAGGCAGTTAAGACAAACCCGGCAGAACGTTATCAGTCCATGTCAGAATTCATCGGCGACCTGACCCGCCCTAACCCCAACTTCAAGCCAAAAGAAATGGTCCCGCTCATCGAGCGTGATCCCATAGGATTCTGGAAAGGCCTAGCAGTCATTTTGGCCATCATCAATTTGATATTGCTGTATCTGCTTTACAACTAGCGCCAGCACATCACCTAATGTGCGGCTGTTAGTCAGCTATTACTTGATGTCCATCAACTGCTTTTTTGTTCGCTAGAAATCATCGTTCTGTCATCCTCGTGGTTTAGTCAACCACCTTTCATGCTTCGCTCGGTGCTTTTTATTGTTTCACGCCACTTAAGGAGAGATAACTTGCAGGAGAGATAACTTGCGGAATCAAAATCATGAGTTGAGCCCATACTCGGGCGAGTAACAGAATAGCATCAATGTTTATTGATGCTAAAAATTGGTAGCGGGGGTAGGATTTGAACCTACGACCTTCGGGTTATGAGCCCGACGAGCTGCCAGACTGCTCCACCCCGCACCAGGCAGCGGGAGTGTACGCATTCATTCCAGTCATTTCAAGTGATCTGAAAAATCGCTTAAAAAATCAGCTTATGTCAACCAAATACTTGGATACAGTAATTTAGCAAAGGATTAGGGAAAATAAACAGCCCCACGATTAACAAGCCATTCACCGATAAAACCGCTTGCGCAAGCATTGAATGTTGCACGTAAAGCTTTTCCTCAACTTCATCAAAATACATGTACTTCACTACACGCAAATAATAAAACGCACCAATGATAGCCATGACAATTGCAAGAATCGCTAACCACAACATGCCGTTGTAAATCAAACTTTGCAATATATACAACTTGGCATAAAACCCAACGGTTAGTGGCACGCCTGCCATTGAAAACATCAGCAGCAGCAGCAGCAATGCAAACCAAGGATTAGATTTGCTTAGACCTTTTAAGTCAGCCAGTGTGTCTACTTCTTTATTCTTACTACTAACTATAAGCAAAACGCCAAAAGAGCCTGCAGCCATCAAAACATATATTACCATATAGAAAAGTGCTGCTGCATAGCCAAAATCTAGTCCAGACAGCAAGCCTAGCAACACAAAACCAATATGCGAAATAGTAGAATACGCGAGCATGCGTTTAATATTGCTTTGCGCAATGGCAATGATGTTGCCAAAAATTAGGGACAGTACAGCCAAAACAATCAGCATATCTTGCCAATCCATTAATAGCTCCTGCAAGCCATCACTCAGTACACGCATTGCCATTACAAATGCTGCTAATTTTGGCGCCGTGGCAATAAACAGTGTGATTGCAGTGGGAGCGCCGTGATAAACATCGGGCACCCACATATGAAAAGGGACTGCACCAAGCTTAAACGCCACTCCAACCACTACAAAAATTAACGCAAAAATTAGTGGGATTTCAATCCCATCAAGATTTTGCAAGTAAAGATTTAGTTCTGCTAAATCTAACGTTCCAGAGATACCATACAATATTGATATGCCATAAAGTAGCATGCCAGAAGCGATTGCACCCAATACAAAATATTTGATAGCGGCTTCAGACGCATCATTTGAATCTCGCGCATAAGCAACAAGTGCATACAGACATAAAGACAATAACTCTAGGCCCAAATAGACTAGTAAAAAATTATGTGCGGACGCCATAACAAACATGCCAAGTGTGGCAAATAGCCCTAAAATATAAAACTCTGCTTTAGCTAGTTCACGCTGCATCAAATAAGGCCGCGAATAAATAAACACTACTGCCACGGTTGCGGTAATAAATAATTTAATCGCTTTTGCGAGCGCGTCATCAACATACATCCCATTGAATGCAAATAACGTCGATTGCTGTGGCGCAAAATAAACAACCGCAAAAGTCCCCAGTAGCGCTGCCAAACCCATCCAATACGCTATTGCTTCACTGGCTCGCCCGGCAAATAGACTCAGCAATAACACCGCAGACGTAGCACCAAGCAGCACTAGCTCAGGCGTGACAAGGATTAAATCTAAAGTGAGATTATTTGCGATTGAACTATTCATGATAATTATTTGAGATTGGTAAATTGCGCTTGTTGTAGTAAATGCGAGACAGACACATCCATCATTTCAATCAGTGGCGCTGGCCATAAACCAATCCATAGAACTAGAAAAGTTAACACCAATAAGCAGAAAAATTCCCGCTGATTAAGATCGACCAGCTTAGCAACTTGATCATTCGCGACTTCGCCAAACACAACGCGTTTTAGCATCCACAATGTATAAGCTGCTCCCAAAATCAAAGTCAATGCCGCCAAAAATGCATACCAGACGTTGGCTTTAAAACTTGCCAAAATCACCATGAACTCGCCAACAAACCCTGAGGTCCCTGGTAACCCAGCATTTGCCAACGCAAAAATTACAAAAAACGTTGCGAACTTTGGCATGCTATTTACCACGCCGCCATAGTCTGCTATTTGCCTACTATGCATGCGGTCATACAACACCCCTACACACAAAAACATCGCGCCAGAAATAAATCCATGCGAAATCATTTGCACCATGCCGCCCTGCATCGCCAGCTCTGCATAAGATGTGTCTTTTATCGATAAGGTAAAAATAACAAAGAATCCCAGTGTGACGAAACCCATGTGCGCGATAGACGAATAAGCAATAAGCTTTTTCATGTCACGCTGCGCTAAAGCTACAAAACCGATATACACCACTGCAATGAGGGATATGGTGATAATTAAATATGCCAGTTGACTACTAGCATAGGGTGTTATGGGAATACTGAAACGCAAAAACCCATAGCCGCCTACTTTTAACATGATCGCAGCCAACACTACCGACCCCCCTGTAGGTGCTTCGACATGAGCATCCGGCAACCAAGTATGTATCGGCCACATGGGAACCTTAACTGCAAAGGCAATAAGAAAAGCTAAAAACAAAAAAAGCTGCTCATACTCATCTAATTGGAATTGCTGCAACTGTGCAATTTCAAAGGTGCCCGCATTCAAATAAAGATAAATTAGCGCAATAAGTAAAAATACTGAACCAAAAAAAGTATACAAAAAGAATTTTATCGTCGCATAGACTCTGCGAGGCCCGCCCCAGATCCCAATAATCAAAAACATTGGAATTAGCATAGCTTCAAAGAAGATGTAAAACAGGATGGCATCCAGTGCGCAAAACACACCTATCATTAAACCTTCTAAGATTAAGAATGCCGCAAAATATTCTGCAATACTTTCTGAAGAAAGCCCCCAGCCCGAAATAATTACTAACACAGTAATAATTGTTGTCAATACAATTAGCGGTACAGAAATTCCATCTACACCTAAGGAATAAAAAACATTAAAGGCTTGCACCCAAGAATGATGCTCGTAGAACTGCATTTGAAAAGTGCTATTGTCAAAAGCCTTGACTAGCAAGATGCTCACTACAAAAGTGCTGACCGCCAGCAATAATGACAGCCATTTCGCTGCATCGACAGAAACCCTCTTAGTAGCAATCACCAGCAAGCCGCCCAACACAGGCAGCCAAATTAGAACACTAAGAATGGGTAGTGAAAAAAACATAAGGTGCTTTTACAAAAAAATCTTGGTTAGAAAAAACAGCAGGCCAATAATCATTGCGAATGCGTAGTGATATAAGTATCCCGTTTGAATCTTTCTCACCCGCGCAGAAATCCAATTCACAAGATTTGCAGAACCGTTCACTACCAAGCCATCAATTAATAGACGATCGCCAAATGAATCACAAAATACACCGATCTTACGACTACCACTTACGAACAGTATTTGGTAAAGCTTATCAAAGCCATATTTATGCATTAAGATTTTATGCGGTATAGATAGTTTATTTTTTAACGTTTCTGCAAGCTGCGGTTGTTGCAAATACAACCACCAAGCACAAACAATGCCGGCAAACGCAAGCCAAACCGCTTTGCCTTGCAAAGCATGTAATACAAAAGACCATATTCCGTGAAAGTGGGATCGCATTTCCGCAACCGCAAGATGATGCTCTGACACAAAAATACTATTGGCAAAATAATCGCCAAATACAAACTGACCGATGAACAATCCTGCGACTACGGAAGGAATGGCTAATAAGATTAGCGGCCACGTAATGACATGCGACGATTCTTTAACATGTTTTTCGGTATACGCATCCATTCTAGATTCGCCGTGGAATACCATAAATAACAATCGGAACGAATAAAACGCAGTAACAAATACACCGGCAAGTACTAACACATACGCAAACTGTGCACCGGGTAAGTTAGAATGGTGCACTGCTTCAATAATGGCATCTTTGGAAAAGAAGCCAGAAAAACCCGGAAAGCCGATGAGAGCCAGCGTGCCGACAAGTGAAGTCCAATAGGTAATCGGCATGTATTTTTTTAGCCCGCCCATTTTGCGTATATCTTGCTCATGATGCAGTGCCACAATAACCGAGCCTGCTGCTAGAAATAATAATGCTTTGAAAAAGGCATGCGTAAATAGATGAAAAATTGCAATAGAATAAGCAGAGGCACCTAACGCCACGGTCATGTAGCCTAATTGCGATAAGGTTGAATAGGCTACGACTCGTTTAATGTCATTTTGCACGATACCCACCAAGCCCATAAAAAATGCCGTCAAAGCACCAATCACCAGCACCACAGACAGTGCAGTATCACTTAGCTCAAATAATGGCGACATACGAGCCACCATAAAAATACCCGCTGTAACCATCGTCGCAGCATGAATGAGTGCAGATATCGGTGTAGGACCTTCCATGGATCCGGTAGCCAAACGTGCAAAGGCACCTGTGCAGATTTACCCATGGCACCAACAAACAACAGCAAGCAAATAACCGTCATTACTGGCCAATCAGTATTATCCGTAATAGCAAATGATTGATCCGTAACACTCGCCGCCTGAGCGAAGACGGTTTGATAGTCCAAGGTATTAAATACCGCTAAAATTGCAGCAATACCTAAAATGAACCCAAAATCTCCTACGCGATTGACTAAAAAGGCTTTTAAGTTTGCAAAGATCGCTGACTCTTTAGTGTACCAAAAGCCAAGCAATAGATAGGAAACTACACCGACTGCTTCCCAACCGAAAAATAACTGCAAAAAGTTATTCGACATTACCAGCATCAACATAGAGAACGTGAATAAAGAGATGTAGGAGAAAAATCTCTGATATCCAGGGTCATCACACATGTAACCAATGGTATAGATGTGCACCATTAACGATACAAAGGTCACCACCAGCATCATCGTGACCGTTAGCGGGTCAATTAAAAACCCTATCTTGAGATCAAGGCCGCCAAGACTGAACCAGGTATAAATATCAATCAATGTGCTTGGATGGTTAGCAAAGATAACCTGCTTAAACACTAACAGACTAAAAACAAAGGCAAGAAAAACCCCTATTATCGTGAACCAATGCGCGCCCCTTCGCCCAATCGCGCTTCCAAACAAGCCCGCAATCAGCGCGCCTAATAATGGAGCGAGTACAATTATCAAACAAAGCGTCTTCATTACAGCTCTATTAGCCCTTTAAGTTCTCAAGATCTTGCACATTTATTGTTACGTGATTGCGGTACAGGACGACTAATATTGCCAACCCAATGGCCGCTTCTGCAGCCGCCACCGTTAGAATAAAAAATACAAAAACTTGCCCTGATAAATCATCTAAATAATGCGAAAAGGCAACGAAATTCATATTTACCGCTAGCATCATTAATTCAATCGCCATTAATAGTAGAATTACATTTTTTCGATTAAGAAAAATACCTGCGATGCTGATGGAAAAGAGAATTGCGCCGAGCACAAGAAAATGAGTCAAAGTAATCATTATTATTTTTTTAATTTTTATTTTTTTAATTAATTGATATTAAATGATCAATCTTTGTCAAGAGAGACTAAACGCACGCGATCCCTCTTGTTGACGTTAATTTGTTTCGAGGGATTCTGGCGCTTCCCATCCGTGCGCTTGCGCATGGTGAGTATTATCGCAGCGATGATTGCTACTAGTAAAATCACGCCGGCAATTTCAAACGGGTACACATATTCAGTAAACAGTAACTCGCCTAACTCTTGCGTGTTGCTGTAATCATTCGGTTTTGGCTGAGGCTTTTGCAAATTAAATGCAGGCCCATTTAATACCACAATCATTTCCACGACCATCATCACACTAACCAAAACACCTATTGGCAAATACTTTGCATAACCAGCACGTATTTTCGCAATATTGATGTCGAGCATCATCACCACAAATAAGAACAACACCATTACCGCGCCGACATAAACCAGTACTAAGACGATGGCTAAAAACTCCGCTTCAAGTAACAACCAAATCGCCGCGCTGGTGAAAAAGACCAACACTAAAAATAAAGCCGCATGCACTGGATTTCGCACAGTGATCATCGCTAATGCAGCGATCACTAATGTTGTTGCGAAGAAATAAAAAACAGCGCTTTGTACCAACATTCTTATTATTCTATTTTAATATGTAAATTCAGTTAACGATATGCCACATCGGCTTGTCGATCTGCTGCAATTTGATCTTCATTTTTCCTGCCCACTTCAAGCAACATGTCTTTTGTCATAATATGCGTGCCGCGCTCAAAAAATGAATACTCAAATATACGAGTTTCAACAATTGCATCTACTGGGCATGCTTCTTCACAAAATCCGCAGAAAACGCATTTAAATAAATCAATGTCGTAACGTGTGGTACGTCGACTTCCATCTTCACTTTCCTCGGAATCAATGGTGATCGCTAATGCGGGACATACCGCTTCACATAGCTTGCAACCAATGCAACGCTCCTCACCGTTTGGATAGCGACGCAACGCATGCAAGCCTCTAAATCTGGGTGATTGCGGCGTTTTTTCTTCGGGGTATCGAATGGTGGTTTTTTTAGATACCAATCGACGCCCGGTTAAACGCATGCCTTTCAGCAACTCAGAAAAAGTAAAACTTCGAATTATGTTTTTTAGCATACTCATCAGATGCACCTAATCAAACCAAGGTGGAAAATGTATATA
>PVMS01002134.1_pt1 | contig 15547 bp, 12 predicted proteins | sample 1853461 | NCBI WGS metagenome assembly PVMS01 (sample SAMN08582032, study PRJNA380276) | Marine sediment metagenome, whole genome shotgun sequencing project. | isolation source: ocean sediment barecode stripped | collected 2017 | reverse complement strand
TGATAAGTGGCTTCGCCATGTGACAGAAGAGTGATAAGTGGCTTCGCCACGTGACAGAAGAGTGATAAGTGGCTTCGCCACGTGACAGAAGAGTGATAAGTGGCTTCGCCACGTGACAGAAGAGTGATAAGTGGCTTCGCCACGTGATAGAAAAGTGATAATAGATATATAAAAAGACATTCATGAAATCTTATTTCTCCATTGTAGTTGTTTTGCTTGCTTTTTTGGTTTCCTGCGGGCGGAGTTCCTTTTTTCCATACCAGGATACCAGACTTGATTTCGAAGTGAGGGTGGATGACCTGGTTTCCAGGATGACCCTTGAGGAGAAGGTGAGTCAGCTTACCCACTATGCGGATGAAATTGAACGGCTGGGTATCGCTCAATATAACTGGTGGAATGAATGTTTGCACGGAGTTGCCAGGGCAGGTAAAGCCACGGTATTTCCTCAGGCCATTGGGATGGCTGCTACATTCGATCGGGATGTGATGTTCAGGATGGCTGATGTGACCTCCACCGAGGCCAGGGCCAAGTACCACGATTTTTTACTGAATGACAAACACGGCATGTACCAGGGACTCACATTCTGGTCCCCTAATATTAATATTTTCCGGGATCCAAGGTGGGGCCGGGGCCATGAAACCTACGGTGAGGATCCTTTCCTGACCGGCGAGATGGGGGTTCAATTTATTAAGGGCCTGCAGGGGGATGATCCACGATATCTGAAGGTAGTGGCCACTGCAAAGCACTATGCGGTCCACAGCGGTCCGGAGCTCCTTCGGCATGAATTTGATGCAGTTGTGAGTGAGCGGGATTTTAGAGATACCTATTTACCGGCTTTCAAAAAAAGTGTGGAAGAGGGTCATGTCTATTCAGTCATGTGTGCTTACAACCGGTACATGGGCGAACCCTGTTGTGGTAGTATTCCATTACAAGAAGAGTTGCTTCGTGGTGAATTGGGATTTCAGGGATATATTGTTTCGGACTGTGGAGCCATCCGTGATTTTCATACAGGTCATAACGTGGTTAATACCCCAGAGGAGGCAGCTGCTATGGGAGTACTTGGAGGAACAGACCTTAACTGTGGAGAGCAGTACCCTGCCCTTGTAAAGGCTGTGGAAAAGGGATTAATTCCGGAGACTGAAATTGATGTGGTCGTAAAGAGACTCATGCTGGCCAGGATGAAGCTGGGTATGTTTGATCCGGCTGAACGCATACCCTGGTCAAATATTTCAATTGACACTGTGGCCAGTGAGACGCATAAACAGGTAGCCCGTGAAATGGCACTTAAGTCCATGGTCTTGTTGAAGAATGAAAAACAGACTCTTCCCATCACCAAGGAGGTAAAGAAGGTGGCAGTGATTGGTCCCAATGCACACAATGTATATGTACAGAACGGCAATTATAACGGATCACCGGTAAATCCGGTTAGTGTGTATGATGGAATCAGGGCCAAGCTGGGAAACGGGGCCGAGGTTAGGTATGCACAGGGGTCCAAGCACCATGAAGGATTGCCATACCTGGTGCCTGTTCCTGCGGATGTACTCTTCGCGGATCATGAAAAAACCCGGGAAGGGCTGAAGGTTAGCTACTTCTCAAATTTGACTGGAAAAGGGGAGCCGCAGCATGAAAGCATCGATCCTGTTGTAGATTACTACTGGTGGGATGGAGAACCTCCTGTTGCGGGTCTGACCGATGATGATTATTCAGTTGAGTGGAGTGGATATCTGGTTCCACATAAAAGTGGGGTTCATGCACTGGGAGTAGATGGAAAATACATCAAGTTTATTTTTGAAGGGGACACGATTCTCCGCAACAACAACATTCATCACCCCAATAAAATTTACCATAATCTGGAGCTGGTGGCTGGAAAATCGTATCAAATTAAGGTGTTGATGCAGGACGCACACGGTGATGCCAACTGTACCCTGCACTGGGAAGAACCTGGCTTACCCCTGCAATGGGAAGCTGTTCAGGCTGCGAACTGGGCCGATCATGTGGTGCTGGTTATGGGATTGACAGCAAGACTGGAAGGGGAGGAGATGCGTGGACTTGAGCTGGATGGATTTAACGCAGGAGACCGGACTTCACTTGACCTTCCGGCGGTCCAGAGGAACCTGATCAGAAGAATTGCTGCTACCGGGAAACCGGTTACCCTGGTATTGATGACCGGATCGGCAGTATCCATTACCCGGGAGCATGCGATCGTACCATCTATTCTTCAGGCCTGGTATGGAGGTGAAGCAGCAGGGTTGGCCGTGGCTGATGTGCTTTTCGGTGATTACAATCCGGCAGGCAGGTTACCGGTCACTTTTTATGAATCTGTGGAGGACCTTCCGGCATTTGAGAATTACGATATGGAGGGAAGAACCTACCGCTATTTTGAAGGGGAAGTGCTCTATCCATTCGGTTATGGATTGAGCTATTCGAACTTTTCTTACGATAACCTGATCCTGGAAAAAGAAGAAATATACTCAGAAGAGTCTCTCACCGTTAGTGTGGATGTGACCAACACTGGCATCATGGATGGAGAAGAAGTGGTGCAGCTCTATATCCGGGATTTGGATTCCCTCCGAATCAGACCGCTCAAAGATCTTCGGGGATTTGAAAGGGTGAAGGTCAAAGCTGGTCAGTCTGTGGTCGTAACCATGGAATTGGGCATGGAAGAACTGTCTTACTACAATACAACCAGGGGTGAGTATACGGTGGAGCCCGGCGACTATGAAATCCTTATGGGTCCTTCTTCAGAGGAATCTAAATTACTTTCAAAAATCCTAAAAATCAGATAGATACAGTTATATCTGTTTGGTGCCGTCTCCGATCTCAGCCACGTAAAAATCTGCAGTCAGACCGGTCTTCGCAGCATACTCTTTGCCCACTTCGCGGATAAATTCTTCCACGGAGTCAGCTTTAACGATGCTTACAGTGCAGCCTCCAAAACCGGCACCGGTCATTCTGCTTCCAAGGGTTCCTTCAATTTTTCTGGCCTCATCCACCAGACAATCAAGCTCTTTCCCTGTGACCTCATAATCATCCCTCAGGGAATCATGAGATTGGTTCATCAGCATCCCAAATGTTTCTATATCACCCTGGTTGAGCGCCTCGATGGCAGTCAGGGTGCGTTTATTTGCAGAGCTCACATGCTTTGCTCTTCTCTTCTCCTCCACATCTGAAATCAAATGAGACAGGGAATGGAACTCATCCAGGTTAAGATCGCTCAAATGCCTGATGTTTTTCTCGGTGCGTATAGCCTCAACGGCAGACTCACATTGCGCCCTGCGTTCGTTGTATTTTGAATCGGCCAATCCCCTTCTTTTGTTAGTGTTGGCAATGATTATCTTCATCCCATCAAGCTTAAGGGGCACCCTTTTATACTCAAGGGTATCACAATTCAGGAACAGGGCGTGATTTGCGGCACCCATTCCAGAGGCAAACTGGTCCATTATACCACAATTTACACCCACAAACAGGTTCTCAGCTTTCTGAGATAACTTCACCAGGTCCCAGCGGTCCATTCCGAATCCGAACAGTTCGTTCATGGCATAGGCAGTGACCATCTCTATGGAGGCAGAAGACGACAGGCCGGCACCATTTGGAATATCACCTGAGAAAAGCAGATCTACACCTTCTATCTCATTGGCCATTTTGCGCATTTCATTTAGAACACCAACCGGGTAGTTAATCCAGGATTTCCCATCCTTTTCAAAGGGTTCATCCAGTTTAACTTCCGACCTGTGGTCAAAATTGGTGGTAGCAAAACGAACCAGCCGGCTGTTATTTTTCCTGATAAGGAGGTAAGTACCAAAGGTAAGGGCACAGGGGAATACATATCCGCCATTGTAGTCTGTATGTTCACCAATCAGGTTTACCCTTCCCGGAGAAAAATAGGTTTGAATATCGCTCTCGCTTTCACCATACAGGCTAATGAATGTCTCGCTCAGTTGTTCTGTATTCATGGGTTCAAAATAAAATTCGACAGCCAAATGTAGAAAAAATATACTGATCCGATTTCTGTAAACCAATTTTACTACATTTAGAACCTGAATGGTACGTACCACAACATATAAGAAGGTTCTGGTGTACCTGGGAATCATTGCTTTTACGGCACTTTTTCTGGTGCCTTTCCTGGGTTCTGTCAATCTGTTTGATACCGATGAGGTCAACTATGCTGAGTCGGCCAGGGAGATGATCGTAACTGGTGATTACCTGACCGTTCAAATAGATTTCGAACCATTCCCCGAGAAACCACCCCTGTTTTTCTGGCTTCAGGTACTCTCTATGAAGCTGTTTGGGGTGAATGAATTTGCAGCCAGGTTTCCCAATATCCTATGTGGATTTGCCTCTTTGATGATGCTCTACTATCTGGGGAAGCAACTTTATGGCCACAGGTTTGGATTGCTCTGGATCCTCTCTTATGGTGCAGCCGTATTGCCATTTTTCTATTTTAAATCGGGGTTGATTGATCCATGGTTCAACCTCTTTATATTTATGGGGGTGGCCTGGTTTATCTTTTACCTGGACCCGGAGAAAGGCAGATTCAGAATCCGAAATGTAATGTTGTCGGCCCTCTTTTTCGGCCTTGCCATTTTGACCAAAGGCCCTGTTGCCATATTGATTTTCCTGCTTTGCTTTTTCACCTTTATGATCACCAGGCGATTCCGGATTTCTACATCAGCCCTCCATGTGGGTCTCTTTGTGGGTGTGCTGGCACTTACCGGAGGCTCCTGGTTTTTATTACAGACGTTGAATGGCAACACGCACATTGTCAAGGATTTTATCGCTTATCAAATGGAGCTGTTTTCCTCTGACAGCACCATACACAATGGCTTTTTTGGATACCACATCGTGGTGTTGTTGTTGGGAGTTTTTCCTGCTTCGGTCATCGCCATGAAAAGTTTTACTAAAAAGACAGAAAATACAGAGCTTCAAAGACTTTTCAGGCAATGGATGTATATCTTATTTTTTGTGGTAATCATATTGTTTTCCATTGTGAAAACCAAATTGTTGCACTATAGCTCTCTGGCCTATTTCCCACTGACCTTCCTGGCAGCATGGGTATGGGAAAAATGGCTTGACAGGAAAATAGAGATCGGGAGATGGCAGGTGGCCCTTATTGTTTTGATCGGGCTTTTTCATGCAGCGCTGGCCATTGCATTTCCCCTTCTCACAGACCACCATACCTGGCTGCTGGAGAAAGATTTTGCCTTTATTGATCCCTTCTTCCATGAGGCGCTTCAACGGGATGTTCACTGGAGCGGTTCAGAGTGGATCATAGGATTGGTGCTTATTTTTGGAGTCCTGGTCGCTTCAGTTCAGATATTGCGTCGCAACAGGAGAGGTATGCTTATTCTGCATCTTTCAGTTTTGCTGTACGTCACAGGTTCAATCTATACTTTTACCGGGAGGATAGAAGAGTATACACAACGGACAGTCATCAATTTTTACAAGGGATTGCGTGGTCAGTATGTGTTTGTAAATACACTTGGTTTTGAGAGTTATGCCCCTCTCTACTATTTTGACAAGCAACCCGATGATGTGGATGATAGCGTAGAGCGTTTAATGACAGAGGCCCTGGACCGGGATGCATACTTTGTTATCAAAATGGATAAAAGAGAGGAGTACCTTGAAAAGTATCCTGTACTTGAAGTTTTGCAGGAGAAAGACGGATATGTTTTTACTGTAAAACGGGCTGGTATCTCTCCCTGAAGACTGGTGTTTCTCACTTAAGAGGAACTACCTGACCTTCCCTGCTGCTTTGGTAGGCGGCCTCAATTATTCTGATTACATCCCTGGCCTGTTGAGCAGTAACCTCAAGTGGCCTGTTGTTGCGGATGGCATCGTAGATATTGTCATAATAAGCCATGTAGTTTCCGGGTTGGGTAGGAAACGGTCCTTCCATCCGTTCACCCTGATAGTTGGTGTTTATTGTTCCCCAGGCCGATTCAGGATCTTCGCCCCACAATGCAGAATCAGGAAGTTTGCCCGATTTCAGGTCCTCCTCCTGGGGATCCACCCCCCATTTCAGGTAACTGCCTTCAGTGCCATGCAGTATAAAGCGAGGTCCCGGCTCCCTGACCAGGTAACTGCTGCGAATCAAACACTTGTGGCCAGGATAGTGCAGAAACAGATCATAGCTGTCATCTGTTTTAGCTCCATCTCTTAGCATCCTGGAATCGCAAAACAGCCTCTCGGGCATTCCGAAAAGTTGCAGTGCCTGATCCACAAGGTGTGATCCCAGGTTCCAGAGTGTTCCGGTTCCGTTGGATTGGTCCTTCCATGAATCCTGGATGTAGTTGCGGTACCGGTCGAAGTGCGATTCGAAATCCACAAGCCTCCCCAGCCTCCCCGATTTAATTACCTCCATAACAGTAAGAAAGTCACCATCCCAACGTCTGTTCTGAAATACGGAAAGCATAACCCCGTGATTGCCGGCAGTTTCAATCAGTGCACTGGCGTCCACGGAATTTAACGTAAAGGGCTTTTCCACTACTACATGCTTTCCAGCCTGCATGGCCCTTGTGGCCATATCAAGATGAAGGTGATCGGGAGTGTTGATTATCACCAGCTCAACTGAAGGATCATCAAGAATCGCATTGAAATCCCTTACAATAGTTGCATCAGGATGCTTTCCTGATGACTCTTTCCGGTTTCTTTCCAGGATCTTACTAATTTTAAAACCGGTATGTCTCTCAAGAAGCGGACCATGAAAGACCACACCAGACATACCATAAGAACTCAGGGCGACGTTTATTGGATGCATGGTTGTAAATTTAGGAAAAAAGAGGAATTAGTAAAATAATTTTATGGAGTCACAGCACAGGAATATACAATCCATGGGTACCAGGCTGGATATTGTAGTTCCCGGTATATCATCCGAAAGGTGCGATAAGCTCCTGGAATTGGTCCAATTGGAACTCGACCGCCTGGATTCCATGCTTTCTCTCTACAGAAGCGATTCAGATTTATCCATGTTGAATGGTGCTGCTCATGCTGGTACCATGGAAGTGGACCAGGAGTTATTCTCAATTCTACTGGAAGTCAGGAGACTTCATATGGAGTCGGGTGGCTATTTTGATATCACCATGAAACCTGTTTTTGATTTCTACACTGAAAATCCAGGGGAGGATCAGAGAGTGCCGGATGCCGTACGCAGAAAGGTGGGTATGGACCAGCTGGTTTTTGATCAAATGGGGATCAGGTTCAGGGAGAAAGGTGTTGTTCTTGATCTGGGAGGCTATGGCAAAGGGTATGCAGTCAAGCGGTTGGTATCCATCTTTGAAGCTTCTGCAGTTGAGAGTGCCCTGATCAGCTTTGGTGAAAGCCTGATCTATGGGTTGGGTACTCATCCTTTTGGTGATTCATGGAAAGTTTCTGTTCCGACAGGAGATACTCAACGGGCCGTGGTCTTTAATTTGAAGAATGAAGCACTTTCTACAAGCGGAAATTCTTTGAATAACCAAAAAAAATTCAGAGATTGGGGCCATATTGTGAATCCCGTCACACTTAAGCTAACCTCACAACTGGGACTGGTTTGTGTAAAGGCAGAAAATCCGGTGAGGGCTGAGGTGTTTTCCACCGCCCTGTTTAGTGCAGGACAGGACCGGTCCAGAGAGATCTTACCAGGATTAAACGATATTGAATGTAAGTGGGTTTAAGCCCTTTTAAAAAGTATATTTAGTTTGTATGGAAACCAACAGAAGAGATTTTATAAAGACATTTTCATCCATGGCTGCGGCAGGTATGTTTGTATCAGGAATGCCCTGGTTAAAAGACTTGCAGGCACAGGATGGACTAAAAACAGTGAAACTCGGGATCATCGGACCTGGTTCCAGGGGCATGTTGCTTCTGGAACATTTAATGGCAGTACCCGGCCTGGAAATGACATGCTATTGCGATGATTATGAACCGCATTTTGAGCGGGCTGGTCAGTACCTGGGACCCGATGCCAAAGGGTACAGAGATTACCGCGACATGCTGGAGAAAGAACAGATGGATGGAGTGGTTATTGCTGTTCCCCTGCATATGCACAAGGAGATTACGGTAGCGGCTTTGGATGCAGGATTGCATGTATTTTGCGAAAAGGCCATGGCCCAGACCTACGAGGATTGTAATGAAATGGTGAAGGCCAGGGAGCGAAATAACAAGATTCTATATGTAGGTCATCAGCGGATTTTCAATACCAGGATCCTTCAGGCCTTGAAGGAGATCGAAGAGGGAAGCATCGGGGATGTAACACAGATGAGGGCATACTGGCACCGGAACAGTGATTGGCGTCGTCCTGTTCCTTCACCCGAACTGGAGCGGAAAATCAACTGGCGAATGTACCATGAATACTCACTTGGTTTAATGACAGAGTTAGCCACTCACCACCTCCAGGTAATCAACTGGGTATTGAAGGACAAACCCGACTATGTAATGGGTTCAGGCAGCATTAATCACTGGAAGGACGGGCGCGAGGTATTCGATAATGTGAACCTGGTTTATCACTATCCAAATGGAACACATGTGATATATGATTCCCTTATAAGCAATAAGAAGTATGGAATGGAGATCCAGGCCATGGGGCCAAAAGGGACCATCGAGTTGGAAACCGGGTACAGGTACAGTGAGCAACCTCCTCCGGCACCCGGGATTATCCAGTTGATCAACAACCTGGAGCATAATATTTTTGATGCCATCCCCATCGGGGGAGCAAGCTGGGTACCAGAGGATCCGTCAAAGGACAAGGGCACCTACCTGCTTGACAGGATGCTGAATACCGACGGTACTGATGTGCAAATGGCTTCCTTTGTGGCAGATGTCAGAACCAACAGGATCGATCCCTGGCTCACTCAGCAGGGGTTTTACGCCGGCATAGCCACCATCATGGGATTTGAGTCAATGATGAATCACAGAATAGAAAACTGGCCCGAAGGACTGGCCATTTAAACAGGAAAATATGATGTTCAGGGATACCACTATCACCGCTTCGGCAAAAAGAAGAGAACTGATTATTTTCGGAGTCTGTTTTCTGGCTGCATACCTGATGAATGTGATTGGGATAATTCAAAACCATTCACCGGTTAAAGAGTTGATTACACAGCTTCATGTAGTACTCCTGGTCTCAGGGGTCTTTTATGGAGTTGTTATTCTGCTCAGGGTCCTCTACCACCTGATTTCGAGGTTGTGGGTCAGAAAGTAAGAACGGTTCTTATCTTCTTACTTACGGGTTGGCTCTCGTCGTGTACCTATCAATTCTATCCTGCAACTTGTGACCATCCCACGCCCGGGAGCCTTGTCAGGTACTCGGAAATGGATTCCACCATGTTTGAAACAAGTGGTTTGCTCCACTTTGACGGGTACATGTGGACCTTTAATGACAGCGGGGGAGAAGCCGCCCTCTACTGTTTCGACCCATCCACCGGAAATGTCATCAGAAAGACCATTATCAGCAACGCCATCAATGTGGACTGGGAGGATATCGCAGCCGATGAAACACATGTATATGTGGCAGATGTGGGGAATAACTCCGGCGGAAGGGACACACTGACCATCTACAGGATTCCAAAAAATGAACTGCGTTCCGGCAATGAAAGCGTGGCGCATGATGCGACGATCACCTTCTCCTTTAACGAACCAGTGGAAAAGAATAGCAATGGATACTCCTCCCACGATTGTGAAGCCCTGTTTGCTTACGGAGATTCGCTCTATCTGTTTTCAAAAGACTGGGTGGGTGAGACCACATCTGTTTATGTGATTCCGGCCGAACCCGGTCACCATCATATCTCCCGCAGATACCGGTATGAAGCACGCATCCTGGTTACCGGTGCCGATCTCTCTCCGGGAAGCCGGGAGGTGGCACTTGTGGGTTACAGGGATTATTATCCCATAGTAATCAGGTATGGATTTACAGATGATCCCGGGCAAATTGAATGTGGGGGAAAAGCCCGGTTATATCCCATGAGAAGGGGACGACAGGTAGAGGGAATTTGTTTTTGATCCTTCGGGTGGGGTCTTTGTTTCATCTGAGAAGAGCCTTCGGAAACAGACCCTTTTTAAGCTGGGCAGGCCCTTACGTTAAGGTTAGTTCATTACCTTTGCATGGATTAAATTGTGCCAGACTTAAATGGATAACGAACAGAATATATTTGAAGGAGGAAGAAAGCTGCCCCTGGTGGAGGAGTTTTACACCATCCAGGGTGAGGGATATCACACTGGGAAAGCAGCTTATTTTATCAGGATTGGTGGATGTGATGTGGGATGCAGCTGGTGTGATACCAAGTTCTCCTGGAATCCATCCCTTCACCCTGTGGTTCCCGCAGAGCAGATTGTGGAGCATGTGGTTGCCCACCCGGCAGCAGCAGTGGTGGTAACCGGTGGAGAACCATTAATGGCCAACATGGACTACCTGACAGGATTACTGAAAAAGAAGGGAATTGAGACTTTCCTTGAGACCAGCGGGGCATATTCCCTGAGCGGAGATTGGGACTGGATCTGTCTCTCTCCCAAAAAGAATGCACCTCCCGTTGGGGGAATTCACAAGGTGGCACACGAATTAAAGGTTATTGTCGCATCTGAAGAGGATATTCAATGGGCCATAGAGAATGGAGACCTGGTAGATCCCAAATGTAAATTGTATCTGCAACCGGAATGGAGCAAGCGTGAAGCCATCCTTCCCATGGTCATTGAATTTGTAAAAAACAATCCGCGCTGGATGATCTCACTGCAATCGCATAAATACATGAGGATTCCTTAAGTTCCATGGCATGAAGCAAACCTGGCTACTTATTTTCTTAATGGCTTTTTCAGGTGTTACCTGGGGGCAGCAATACGGCTCCGGTTCGAAGAAAGCCATCAAACAATTTGAAGAGGCCAGGTCGTGTTATGAAAGAAGAGATGACCTCTGTGTGGAGGAGGCATTGCATAAAGCCATTAAAACGGACCCAGGATTTGTGGAGGCATACCGGATGCTTGCCCAGTTAAAATATGAACAGGGCCAACTGGAAGATGCTATAAAATACTTCTCCACTTCACTGGAAATTGATCCTGAAGGGAACCCGGATGGGTTTCGGTTGCTGGCAGGATTGACCCTTAGGGCCGGGGACTACAGTCAAACCCTTGAGGTTATAGAGAAGTTTTTATCCTATCCTCCCCACCAGGTCAGCAAGTATGATGAAGGAGAATTAATCAGGGAGAAGTGCCTGTTTGCGTTGGATGCTATGGAACACCCGGTTCCCTTTGAGCCGGAGAATCTTGGGAGTGCTGTTAATTCGGACCATAGCGAGTACTGGCCCTCCCTTTCAGTGGATGAGCAGATGCTTATGTTCACCGTGATGTTGCCACGAGATTCTCAGGAAGCTAACATGCCCCGGAACCTGCAGGAGGATTTCTTCTATTCCACGTTGAATGAGAACCAGTGGGAGCAGCGCAAAAATGCAGGAACTCCTTTGAACACACTGGACAATGAAGGCGCACATACCATGACTGCCGATGGCCGAATCCTCTTTTTTACCGCCTGCAACCGCAGGGATGGAAAGGGAATGTGTGATCTCTATGAATCCTCATGGAAAGATGGGAAATGGAGTACCCCAAAGAACCTTGGCTCCCCGGTAAACAGCCGTTACAGTGAAAAGCACCCCACCATATCGGCCGACGGGAGAAAACTCTTTTTTACCTCCAACAGGCCAGGCGGAATTGGCTCCTATGATATCTGGATGTCGGTGAAGCAAGGGGAGGACTGGAGTGCACCTGTGAATCTTGGTGACTCGGTCAACACCACAGGACTTGAGCAATCTCCATTTATACACCCCGATCAACAGAGCCTCTATTTCTCGTCCACAGGATGGCCCGGAATGGGACAGGGTGATCTGTTTCTTTCACGTCTTCAAACGGACTCCAAGTGGTCAACACCGGGTAACCTGGGTTATCCCATCAATACATTCAATGATGAGATTGGACTAACTGTAAACGCCAGGGGTAACAGGGCCTATTTTGCCTCCGACCGTGGCAAGGGCACTGATACTGATCTCTACTCATTTGACCTGCCGGCTGAAATGAGGCCCGTACTGGTCTCATACATGGAAGGGCGGATCTTTGATTCACGCAATATGAAAGGGGTGAAAGCAGTAATGCAATTGATTGACCTGGAAACTGAAGTAGCGGTGATGGAGCTGGAGTCACAACAGGGAAATGGGGAATACCTGATCTCGTTACCAACCGACAGGGATTATGCATTGAATGTCTCAGCAGACGGATACCTTTTCTATTCCGATCATTTTACCTTTTCAGGCATTCATGCCATGACAGATCCAGTGCAGAAAAATATACCCCTGGAGCGAATCATTGTAGGAAGCAGGGTGGTATTGAACAATATTTTTTTTGAAACCGACTCTTTTGAGCTGGCTGCAGCATCAAGGACAGAGTTAAAGAAAGTACGTGATTTTATGAACGATAATCCTTCCATTCAGGTAGAGATCAGCGGGCATACAGATAATACAGGATCGCCTGAACACAATCAGTTACTCTCGGAGCAGCGCGCCAGGGCCGTTGTAGATTACCTGATCCGGCTGGATATACCGGAAGATAGGCTGAACGCCATTGGTTCTGGTGAACGGGAGCCCGTGGCCGGGAATGATTCGGAGCAGGAGAGGTCCCTGAACCGGCGAACCGAACTCAAGATCATGAAGGTTCTCCCCAAATCGGCCCAATAAAATCTGCAATAAAAACTATCTTTGCCTGGAAGGATGGGGAGATTTAATATCATACAAAAGGAAATACCTGATTACCTGTTGGAGAAATCAACAGTCACCACCCAGGTGATGTTTGTCTCAATTTTTGCGCTGGTTTTCATAAATATCTATTCTCCCTTTAATGCCTCTTCATGGTTTGAGGTAGGCAGGATCGAATTTTTCTTCTATTCAAGTGCTTTTATCCTGTTTGGTATGCTGGTAATTGTTATCAGTAAACTGGTCTTCTTCCTGCTTGCACGCAAAAGAAGATTCACGTATTTGCTTTTTGGGATATGGCACGTCACCGAGGTTGTGCTGCTGGCCGTCATCTACCTTGTAGTGGACCTGGTTCTTTTAAAATCAGAAGCAGAGCTTGTTGAACGATTTATCAGCTTGCTTTTTATTACCCTTCTGGTACTGGCGATTCCCTATTCCCTCTCCTGGTTATGGATCTCCCTGAAAGATAAAAGGGATAAGCTGGAGGGGCTCACCGAAGATACCTCCCTTGAATTCCGGGAGCGTAAAATGATCACTTTCAGGGATGAAACCGAGAAACTGCGATTCTCCATCAAATCACAGGATATCCTCTACGTGGAATCCACTGACAATTATGTAACGGTACACACCGTGGAGAAGGGGAAAATTAGAAAGATCATGCTTCGCAATACTATGAAACGATTGGAAAAGGAGCTAGAGGGCACCCTTATCCAGAGGTGCCACCGCTCTTACATGGTTAATTTTGAAAACATCAAGCTGGTCAAGCTCATCAGCGCCAACCTCTACATCTACCTGGATTATCAAGAAGAGATCCGCCTCCCTGTCTCACGCACCTACGCTGAGCACGTTCACGAATTCCTGAACAGGGTTTCACTGTGATTGTTATTCGATAACCAGGTTCCTGTTTTTTGGATATTTGACTGAATATTTCAGTTCAAGCTCCTTTGTTTCAGTTGGGCTTAATATGAACTCCCAGCTTATTTCTCCGGTCTCTTTATCATGCTTTGCACCTGATAAATTATCGATATTTACTTCAATTTCCTCAATGGTGGATACAGGTACCTGGTCAAGAACAACGATGTTAATGTCTTGATTTTTGTTATTTCTAACCGTTGTTTTCCAGGCTCTGATCTCTTCTTTTTTATTCCCAATGAATTGTTTATTGGTAAAATCTTCGATTTTCTCTCTGTTTATGGAGACTTTCTTATCCAGCCCCAAAGAGATGCCCAGGGTATCAGATGCGTATCTGACATCCAGAAGTGTCTTGCCCACGTAGGTTCCTTCAAAAAACACATTGGCTTCCCCTTCAAGCAGGTTATACTTTTCCCAGTCCACAATATTTGCAATCAGGAAAGCTGCTTTATTTATTTTGGGCACGCAGTAATATTGATAACTGGCCGGTAAATTATAAATGTCCATCTCCGCCGTATAATTCTTATTATCTGAGTTGATGGTATAAGGTGTATCGATCTCAAAATCTACGGTTGTTTGATTCTCCACCCTGGTTGTTGGAATGGCTATACTGCCTGCTCCACGTATATTGATCTCGTCATCCTCCAAATACCCTTCACTACTTGCCGGACGTGCCTTTGAGGATTTCTTCTGAACTCCATATGCCATAACCGCCACTTCTTGCAGTGCCATTGAGTTTTCCTCGAGATACACATTCATTTCAGCACCTGTGATTGGCAGGGTTCGGGAATTGTACCCGATATACGAGAATGTTAACTGACTTGAATTGTTTGGAACAGTGATTGAGTAATTCCCTTCCATATCTGCTACAGCGCCAATGGTTGTTCCCTCAACAACAACATTTGCTCCCGGTAAGGGTACTCGGTTGCTACCCATAACCTTACCGCGGACACTGTTGGTTGTCAGTTTATAAACCGGGGGTAAGGTGTTGTAATTCAAATAATAGGTTTGCAGGTCGGGGGCAATTCCTGAAGCATCTGGGTCTGCCGATGAGAACTTCAGTTTTACATTGATCCAATCTACTTTAGTGTCCTGTTTCACATTGGCTTTATAAATAAGTTGAATAGGTTCATTTATATTCTTTGCTCGAATATCGTATGAAGGAAACCACCCCGCATTGCCAACCAGGTAGGAAAGTTCCAGTGCATATGTATTGGATTGTTTCGCATCCACTTTTACCAGGATCTCTCCCGTTGGAAATTCTTTTTTGCTCGAAAGGGTATTAATTTGATTGAGCAAATCTGCTTTTCGAGTGCTTAAGTCCTTGAGTGTCTTAGCTCTCTCAATCTCCTTCATTTTAAGGGATGTCAATTTGGTGCTGTAAAAATCTGAAATTTGTTGAAGATTGGTGAGGCTGATCTGCTCGTTTTTCCCGCCAATATTTCTGTTTTCACGCATGAAGTCCAGTTCTTCTTTGATGATTGTTAAGTATGTATTTTCCAATCGGATTTTATCATCAATAGTCTCGAGCTGTTTTTCTAAATCTGTCAATTCCCTGGATTTCTCCATTTTATCCAAATAGTTTTGCTGATGGTTTACAGACAGTACTGTTACATTTCCGACAGCTTTAACCTGAACGCTTTTCGCATCAATAAATGGGGAGAGGTTGACAAATTTTATAACTGTATTTCCTTTGGCCAGTTCAACGGAATTCTGTCGAACCACCTGGGCTCCTTTAAGGAAGACGGTTACCTCGTTTACATCTGATTTCACTTCTTTCTCAAGCAACTCTTGAGCGGCCATAGTATTGAAAATAAAGCCAATGATAAAAATGCTGATTGTTCTCATGTCTCTTGTTTTCTATTTGGATGCAAACCCAATGCAAATTCCATAAAAGGTAATTGAATATCTACTCATCATTTTTCGTATACTCA
>PVMS01071268.1_pt1 | contig 15550 bp, 14 predicted proteins | sample 1853461 | NCBI WGS metagenome assembly PVMS01 (sample SAMN08582032, study PRJNA380276) | Marine sediment metagenome, whole genome shotgun sequencing project. | isolation source: ocean sediment barecode stripped | collected 2017 | reverse complement strand
TGCAGGGTTTTTGTTCGCGGGGGCAAAATGGGGAAACGCTTTACAATGTAGGTGAAGCCGACTACTTCCACGGCCAGCAGGCCGATGGACACCAGCAACTCTATCGCCGACGGGAAGTACACATAGCCCGCAGGTGGGTTAAATCCCACGATCAGGGCATTGAAACGGAGTGCGGCACCAGCCAGCAAAAGGCAAACAGCCGACAGGAAAAGTAATCTTGCATTGCCCCTCCAGCGCGGGTGGGCCAGGATGATCAACGGTATCAGGAACAGGGCATTTTCGATCAAAAACATGATCATCCGCGCCGATGACTCGGTAAAAACAGCCCCCAGGGCATCGCGGTATATCAAGTCTGCAAAACGCATAACCAGGAAACCGGCCAGCATCCAGCGCAGAATTTTGGCCAGGCGACGGTACAGAAATAATTCCAGGCGGCGGCCAAGACCAAGTACCGTCAGAGCGCCCTCGAATATTACTATTGAGAAGCCCATGACTATCGCTGAAAGCAGAAACAGGACACTGATCCAGGGTGTTTGCCACAAGGGCGAAATCTTGTCGCCCGCAACCACTATGAGTGCGCCCAGGCCGGACTGGTGCATGGTCGGCAACACGATGCCCAGGGAAATAATGATATAGAGCAATTTATTGTAGACCTTGAGAAGCTCTTGTTTACCAAACTTTTCCAGTACCGGTGGCATCAATTCGATCCACAAAACAATCATGTAAAGACCCATGCAAGCCGCTATTTCAAACATCACCGAGTTCAGGTTGATGTTCCAGGGCAGAGCGATCTGGTAAAAATTCCACCAACGTCCGATATCTGCGAAGGCGGCCAGGTTGGCCAGTGTGTAAGCGAAAGCGCTACCGACTAATGCCGGGCGGATCAATGTGTGAAATTCGCCTTTGTTCATGGTGTATATGACAACTGCCAGTACATAGCCGCCGCACCCGATCGCAGCCGTGACATGGATATCGAGTACCACCCACAGGCCCCACGGATAGCCGTTGTTCAGGTTGGTTGCCGCGCCGAGACCATAAATGAAACGGAAGCCCAGCAGTGCCACGGCGATTAACACCAGCAAGGACAGGAACAGGAATGGCCGGGTCAGAATATTTCCACCCATAGCTGTTGTTTTGGAAAATTTCACTCCTCATCCTCCTTTCCAAGACAGCGACGACTAACAAACATCAGTCCACCGAGTAATGCCAGCGGCGCAACCATTCCCTTGTAAACATTGTGCTGTATGGATTCCGAGAGACTCGCAAAGGAGCGTTCCGGGATGTTTGGCAGATCCAGGTCTTCGAATGGAACTCCGGCCAGCACCAGTACCTGGGTGCCGCCACCCTGGGTCTCACCGTAAACCCGGTCGATGTAGTGCGGCACGATGGCCTCGTGACGGTTCGGGTCGTCCAGCGTGTTGCGCGCGTACTGGTAACTGGAACCAGGCTCCAGCGCCAGTCGGCGATGGGCTTCCTCAAGCATCTGTTCACGGGTTCCGAACAAGGATGCACCGGTCGGGCAATGTTCCACACAGCCCGGCAGCTTGCCTTCAAGCAGCCGGTGATTGCAGAACTCGCATTTATTGATGCGTCCGAACGCCTCTTCAAAATCCCACTTGGGCACGTTGTAGGGGCAGGCCCAAACACAATAACGACACCCGATACAGGCCTCCGGATGGTGCGTGACCACGCCGGTATCAGGATCTTTACGCATGGCTGTTGTGGGGCAGACAGAGATACAGCCCGGGTCAACACAATGCATACAATGACGCTTGACGAATGAAAAACCGTCGATTTCCCGATCTTTGACTTCCGCTGTGCCGTTTTTGTACAGCTTGATGATGTTCAGGGTTTTACCTGAAGTATCTGCTGCCACATCCCAAATGGGTGATTCATCAGCATTTTCGACCGGCATATCGTTGGCTTCCTTGCAGCCCACCATGCAGGCCTTGCAACCGATGCAAAGCGTGGCGTCATACAGCATGCCAACCGCATTTGGTGGTATTTCGAGATTAGAGCGAGCCTCTGCAGGTGCAGGCAGGGCCACTGCAGCGCTGCCGGTTACCGCCGCTTTCAGAAAATCCCTTCGCTTGATGTTCATCCGCTCATTCCCCGTTTATTGCGGGCTCGCTCTTCTTCTTGTCTTTGTTCTCAGGTATCAGTTCCACTTTACCGAGCCTGCTCATCATCACCGCAGTGGCGCCTGCTGCGGCGCCCGCAGCAACGCCGACAATTCCGGCCGTTGTGGCTGTTACACCCTGGCCCTTGGACTGATCAACCGAGGGATAAGCCTGCGGCGGCACCACCGATTTGACCTCGGCCAGTGCGTGGATGGGCTTGCTGAAGCCGACACCCTGCTCGGTACAACCGAAACAGGGATGTCCCGTACCAACCGGCCAGCTTCCGGAGCCGACATCACCAAACAGGATGGATGGGCAGTTGGCATAAGTTTCCGGGCCTTTACACCCCAGTTTGTACAAACACCAGCCCTGGCGGTGTCCCTCATCACCGAATTCAATGGCAAAACGACCGGCATCAAAATGGGGTCGCCGTTCGCAGTTGTCATGGATCAAGCGGCCATAAGCAAATTTGGGACGATTTTTTTCATCCAGTGCCGGCAAGGTGCCAAAAGTCAAAAACTGCAACACGACACTGAGGAAATTGTAAGGATTGGGCGGACATCCCGGCAGGTTTACCACGGTCTTGTCCGGTAAAATTTCTGCTACACCAACCGCCCCGGTGGGGTTTGGCCCGCTGGATGGAATACCGCCCCAGGACGAGCATGAACCAATCGCAATGATGGCTGCTGCCCCTTCCGCTGCCTCTATGACATGTTCCTGCATGGTCCGGTTGGCGACCTTGCAATAGATGCCGCCGTCCTTGGTGGGAATCGAGCCGTCAACAACCAGAATGTAGTTGCCAAAGTTCTCCTTCATCGAAGCCTGCTTCGCACTTTCGGCCTGGTGTCCGGCTGCTGCAAAGACGGTTTCGTGATAATCCAGCGAGATCAGGTCAAGAATCAGCTTCTCAAAAGTCGGGTGAGTCGAACGTAACAACGATTCCGTACAACCCGTACATTCCTGCGCTGACAGCCAGATGACAGCCGGCCTTTTAGAACTCATCACGGCCTGCGCAATCTGCGTGCCTGCCAGTGGCGAAAGCCCGATGGTTACCGCAACACCTGAGCAGAATTTGAGAAAGCTCCTTCGGGATACACTGTTCGGAGGCTCAAGGTGGAGGTCGAATCCGTTTGTCATAGTTAAACCCTCGCGGAAAATCAAAACCTTCCGGTCATCGGGATGACATCTGTTCCCCCCCGAGAATTCTTGTTGGGAATTCTTTCCCTAGTTATTTCAGATTACTAAGCAGACCACGATCCCTTGTTGTTGACCGTAAACTGGTTCAGTTCTTATTGGCAAGTGATTTGAGATTCCATGACATAGATCAATTTGAGAGAGGTTTACCCCCTGATTTAGACTAAAGTATTAGATAAATTTGTTGATTAATTGCGACCAGAGGGGCGACACTCGGCTTGTGGTTGATTTGAAATCAGGCTGATTCAGAACATGGAATGGTAGGAAAACATTCTTTAGTGTGATTAGCATTCAATAATTTTTAAAACTGGAATAGGAAAATGTGTCTTGGAATCCCCATGCAGATCCGTGAAATTGATGGTTTTGTTGCCAGTTGTGAAGCCAAAGGTGTGCATCGCGATGTCAATCTGTTCATGATGCAGGATGAACCGCTCGCAATTGATGATTTCGTTGTGGTTCACGTCGGTTATGCAATACAAAAAATAACACCGCAAGAGGCGCAAACGGCGTGGGAACTTTACGATGAAATGCTCAATGCGGATAGCCCGGCGGGCCCGATTGTATAAGTCGTGCATGAATTGTCCATATGCCAGGCACTGATGGCACAGGTCGAGACGATTGCCAGTGACAACCATGCTTCCCGGGTGACGGCCATCCATCTTGGCGTGGGCCCGTTATCGGGTGTTGAAGGGGAATTGCTGAAGAACGCTTACCCCCTGGCAAGCGTAAATACAGTTGCCGAAGGTGCTGAACTGCTAATAAAATCAATGCCGGTTTGTGTATTTTGCACCAGGTGTGAAAAGGAAAGTGAAGTAAAACCCAATCACCTGCTGTGTGGTCACTGTGGTGACTGGCGGACCCAGCTAATCTCCGGCGATGAATTATTGCTGGTGCGCCTTGAACTGGAAAAACCGTAATGCATACGTGCCCACGGCGTAACCGCTGCCCAGATCACCACCGGCATCGTTGATCCGCACTTCGGCTAAATCGGGTGATGGTATAGCTGACTGGCTGGCCGAATAACGTGTTTATGACGCCGGAGCTGAGCGATCCTTTTTAGTCGGATTCAGGGATTAGTAACCAAAGAATGAGGTAAACCAGGATCCCCGGAAAAGCCGCAGACAGGATCGAAACCAGTACATAGACAACCCGGGTGCCGGTCACCGACCAGCCAAAATGTCGTGCCAGACCAGCACAAACACCGCCTATCATTGCATTGCGCTTGTCTCTGGTAATGCTACCGCCTGCCATAAACCTTCTCCGTCAGATCTCAATCATTTCAAAATCTTCTTTGCCCGCGCTGCAATCCGGGCATACCCAGAACTCGGGGACGTCTTCCCAGCGGGTGCCGGGTGCAAGCCCTTCTTCAGGACAGCCCTTCTCTTCCTCGTAAACCCAGCCACAGATGATACACATCCAGACCTTATAGTTATTCTCCGCCACTTTGAAATCCCTGCAATGATTATAAACCGTAGTTTGCCATGTCCATCAAAATGCATAAACACGCAAACGCGTAATGATTCTATATACGGGTTAAAATTGATTTTTAAATGGCGGAAGTAAACTAGTGATGACCAGCAGTAAAGAACTGATCGAGCGGGCACGGGTTTATATACCCGGCGGTGTAAATTCACCGGTACGGGCATTTAACGGTGTGGGTGGCGACCCGGTGTTTTTTGACCATGCCGAGGGTGCCTGTCTTTACGATGTAGCCGGGCGCTCCTATATCGATTATGTTGGCTCCTGGGGGCCGATGATCGCTGGTCATGCCAACCCTGCCGTCATTTCGGCGGTGCAGGAAGCGGTTGCCAAAGGTTTAAGCTTCGGTGCGCCATCTGCGGCAGAAGTAACCATGGCGGAACGCCTGTGTGAACTGGTGGATGGCATGGATATGGTACGCATGGTTAATTCCGGCACCGAGGCTACCATGAGCGCGATACGCCTGGCGCGCGCAGCGACCCGTCGCGATCATATTCTCAAGTTTGAGGGTTGTTACCACGGCCATGCCGATGCCTTTCTGGTCAAAGCCGGTAGCGGTGCACTGACCCTGGGTGTACCCAACTCCCCGGGGGTGCCATCCGCCTGCGCTGACCTGACCTTGACGCTACCGTTTAACGACCTGCAGGCAGTACGCAACTGTTTTAGCCAGCAGGGCGACGATATTGCCTGTTTGATCGTTGAGCCTGTGGCCGGAAACATGAATTGTATACCGCCGGTGGAGGGTTATTTGCAAGGTTTGCGGGATCTATGTGATCAGCATGGCGTGCTGCTTATATTTGATGAAGTAATGACCGGATTCCGGGTTGCCCTGGGCGGCGCGCAAGCCCTGTATGGCGTCACACCCGACCTGTCTACCTTTGGCAAGGTTATTGGCGGCGGAATGCCGGTCGGTGCATTTGGCGGTAAGCGGGAGTTTATGGAGCTTGTGGCACCGTCCGGTCCTGTTTACCAGGCCGGTACACTGTCAGGAAACCCCGTCGCCATGGCGGCTGGTCTGGCAACGCTTGATCAAATTACAAAACCCGGGTTTTATAAGCGACTGGGTGACAGGGCCAGAATGTTGACAGAGGGCTTGCAGGCCGAAGCAGATTTTGCCGGAGTGCCGTTCACAACAACTGCTGTTGGCGGTATGTTCGGACTTTATTTCAGCGCTGTCAAAAAGATCATAAATTTTGAGCAGTCAGGTGCTGTTGATGTTGAGATGTTCAGGCGATTCTTCCATGCGATGCTGGATAAAGGTATCTACCTGGCACCTTCTGCGTACGAGGCAGGGTTTATTTCCTCGGCCCACACGGAGGAACACATTTCAGCGACGATTAATGCCGCAAAGGAGGCGTATCGTCTTTGTTAACGCCTGTTTTGACCATTTTTACCGAAATTGACCGTGAAAACTGTTTAGAACTTGGTGGTATCTGGCCGGAGGGGTTATAGTTACTGGCTCGGCACACGATTTTGTGGGTCAGTTATTATGTATTGAAACCCAGAAGGATTCGGATTGAAACAAGCACCCCGATTAATTGACAGACTTGTTGTGGCAACCGGTCCCCTGGGGCTGGCTGTTGTGTCTGCCATCTTTTTGTTTGCTGTTGTGACCGTTCAGACGGCTGGTGCCGCAACGGAAGAGGATGTGGCACCGCAGCAGGCGCTGATGTTTGATATGGCGTCATTCTCGCCTGACCAGTCACTGTGGTCGGATAAAGCCCGGGTAAAGTTCGAAAGAGTAAAAAATGATGGCACCGCTCCATTGGCCGTTATAAAAATCGATCGCCTGAATATCGAGGGCCCGATATTTGACGGCACTGATAAAGTTACACTCGACCGGGGAATTGGCCTGGTCGATGGCACAGCGATGCCGGGAGAGATCGGCAATATGGCCTTGTCCGCTCATCGCGACAGCTTTTTCCGGCCTTTGAAGGATGTTGTGGTTGGTGACCGTATCGAATTACGCACTCAAAACGGCATACAGGACTTCGAAGTTTCCGAGATTACCATTGTCGATTCACAGGATATCAGCGTGCTGGATCCCACTGATACGGCGGTCCTGACATTGATTACCTGTTACCCGTTTTATTATGTCGGCTACGCGCCGGATCGATTTATTGTTCGTGCAATCCCGGTAGAGTCATGACCGGTAGTTGCAAACCAGTTTCCAGCATGGAAGCCGTTTTTGCGGAGCCTAGTGGAACCCATGAGAATACGAAAAATGTTGGCTCTCCCCAAGTGCACACATTTCGTATTATGATTTTTTTTAAACCAGAAAGAGGATAGTAAAATGAAGTTTGTTAAAACAATGATTGTGTTATGTGCATTCAGTGCAACGGCTGCTTATGCGGTTGACCCCCAACGCTCAGAAATCACCTGTGCGCAGCTGGGCGACAAGTATGAACTTACCGCCGAAGCTGAAGCTCGTTTTGCCAATTTGAAAGGCAGTTGCGAAGGTGTCTACGAAGTTAATGGTGCGTTATATGTCAGGGCACAGGCGACTGTTCGCAACATTCGTGGCAACAGAGTACGCCTTTATTTACCTGCGACCGATCATACTTTCGAAGTAGTAGCAGATTCATCTCAGCGTATTCACGTGGGTGGTCGTAAACTGCGTGTTCGTGACCTGGGCCGTGGTGACGAGATTGGTATTTACATTTCTGTCGACAAGTTTGCACAAGAGAAAGTTGACGAGATCGCTTTCGCCACTGAAGACTCATCATCCGAAGAGATTATTGTAGCGCCAATAGAAGAAGTGGAAGCTTTACCGACGACCGGCTAATCATTGCTTGCTGGTTGACATAAACCCAGCTTGAAGCAATACAAAAGACCCGCGCCAATGAATATTGGCACGGGTCTTTTTTTATCCCGGTTCAATTTGGCCGGTTCAATTTGGCACCCATGGTTGTGGGATTGCCGTATTATTACCGTGTTGGCGAGCTTAAGAAGGATGTGAATGGAAACTGGCTGGACACAGGATTTACTGAATTGGTTATCAGCCAACCCCGGCTGGGCCGGGTTCTGGATTTTTGTCATGTCCTTTATAGAATCCCTGGCTTTCATCGGTATCCTGGTGCCTGGAATCATCATTCTGTTTGGTATTGGCGCCTTAATCAGCTTCGGTGCCATCGAAATGTTACCCGTCTGGATTTGGGGTTCAACCGGTGCCCTGGCCGGTGATGTGATCAGCTATGCGGTTGGCCATCGTTATCGCGGCCACCTGGCTGAATCATGGCCATTTACCCACTTTCCGCGCATGCTGGAAAGGGGCCGCGAATATTTCCGCGCACATGGTGCAAAAAGTGTCGCCATCGGCCGCTTTATCGGTCCACTGAGGCCGGTGATACCGGTCACTGCCGGCATGATGGGCATGACCCCGCGCCGCTTCCTGATGGTGGCCGTGCCTGCTTGTATTGCCTGGACGCCGGCCTACCTGATACCTGGCATGTTGTTTGGTGCTTCGCTAGAAGTGGCATCGGAATATGCCGGTCGAATGGCGCTGGTGCTGACCATTGCCGTGGTCGCTCTTTGGCTGACCTGGTGGGTCATCTGGACAGCTTATGGCTTAGCCGCCAGTCGCTCAGCGCGTTGGTTGCGGCATTTTATCCGCTGGTTGCGGCGGCACCCGGTTTTCAGGCGGGTCGCCGGGCCCCTGCTGGATTCCTCGCAGCCTGAAGTCCTGTCAATTCTGATGATGGGTTTGTTGCTGGTGGTGTTTTTCTGGGGAATGATCATGTTGTTGTTCCTGTCCCCATTCTCGGCCCACCCGCAGTCGATTGATCAGACAGTACAAACCTACGCGCTGGCCCTGCGCAATCACATCGCTGACCCGATGATGGTGGCACTGTCGCAATTGACACGCTTGTGGGTGCTCATACCGACCTCCATGGCAGTACTACTGTGGTTGATGGGTGCCGGGCGCAAAAAGGCCGCCACGCATTGGCTGGTGGCCATGGGCGGTGGTGTGTTGCTGCAGCTATTGCTGGGCTGGACATTGCGCGCGACGCCTCTGCTGATGGAGGCCGGTAATGTCGACTTGTACGACCCGAGCGCCGCCCTGACGCTGGCGACCGTTGTGTTGGGGTATTACGCGGTGATGACTGCGAGGGAGTTAAAGCGGCGCAAACGAAAATGGCCGTATGTAATCACCGGCTTGTTACTGACCTTGTTGGTGCTGGCCAGGCTGTACCTGGGGCTGGATTGGCTTAGCGGAGCGCTAATGGGTGTGGCGCTGGGTTTGTTCTGGACTTTCGTTGTGGGCATTGCGTATCGGCAAAGAGCCGTGCGTGCATTTAGTGGGATGATAGCAAGCCTGATATTCTTTGGCATGCTGACCCTTACCTTCGCCTGGCAGGTTGATCAGAACCTGGATGACGACCTTGCGGCGTTCCAGCTTCCTTTGCCAGAGCATCAAATCCTGGCAGACAGGTGGTGGCTTGATGAATGGCAGGCCCTGCCCAGGGAACGGACCCGCCTAAGCTCGGTGGCAGCGCGACAGCTCAATTTTCAGTTTGCCGGCGATCCTGAGCACCTGGCAGGCTTGCTCACAGTCCACGGCTGGCTGGTAGCAGAACCGGCCAACTGGCGCTGGATCATTCTATCCATGAATCCGAACCCGACCGAGCACACGCTGCCGCCGCTCAAAAAGGATTATCTTGGCCATGCTGACAGCTTGTTGCTACATAGATTGGGTGGCGATCCGCAACAACAGGAAACCATTCGCATCTGGGATTCCGGTGTCAGGTTAGAGCCTTCCGGCCAGGCTGTATACCTGGGTCAGGTTGCCAATGAAGTACTGGTGCAGCGAATGGGAGTTTACAGCTACTGGAGTGCCACACCGGTGTCGAAGGATGTCATACAACAGCTGGAAGAGGAAACACTGGGACTACAAAGCAGGTGGGGGGACAAAACGATGTTGTTGCTTAAGCAACCCCAGGAGCCTGCGCCATAGAAAGTATTTCTACGGCGCAGACTCCTGGCCCATATCCTGTAAGTTTTGCAATGATTCGGCCAATCTTTGAGGCGCTGCTTCAAAGCCACCATTGCTCATGAACACAACATGATCCCCCGGGTTCAGGTTGCTCTTGAGTTGCTGCAGCATGTCATTCACTCGTGTCACTATTTTGCAGCGCCCTTCAAGCGGTGCCAGCGCGACCTGTGGATCCCAGTCAATATCATCGCCGGTCTTGAGCCAGACAAAGTCGGCCGCAACCAGCGCAGGCCCCAGCTCATCTGCATGTACACCGGCCCGCATGGTATTGCTGCGTGGCTCGAGTGCCACCAGGATACGGGCGTTGCCGACTTTGCGTCGCAAGCCTTCCAAAGTAAGTCGGATGGCGGTGGGATGATGGGCAAAATCATCGTATACATGGATGTCTGATGTTAGTGAGATCAGTTCCATGCGTCGCTTGACGCCACCGAAGGATGACAGCGCTTCAATGGCTGTAGACACCGGAATTCCGGCGGCTACGGAGGCCGCAATCGCTGCGCAGGCGTTGGTGGCGTTGTGACGGCCGTTTTCATCCCAGCTCAAGCTGCCCATGTCCTGTTGCTGGTGACTGAAGCGCAGCTCGCTACCGTCAGGCTTGATTAACTCAACCCCCCACTCGTGCCCCTCATCAAGGGAGAACCGCTGCAAATTGCTCCAGCAACCGCGACCAAGCACATTTTCAAGATTGGGATCAGCTGCATTGCTGATGATAGTACCGTTTCCGGGTATTGTGCGAATCAGGTGATGGAACTGTGTTTCGATGGCCGCGAGGTCGGAGAAAATATCCGCGTGATCATATTCCAGGTTATTGAGGATGGCAATGTGGGGACGGTAATGCACAAACTTGGAGCGCTTATCAAAAAAGGCCGTGTCGTATTCATCTGCTTCAACGACAAAGTAGCCGGAGCCTTCGCGGGCTGACATATTAAAATTCAACGGAACACCGCCGATAAGAAACCCCGGGTTCAATCCGGCATATTCAAGAATCCACGCGACCATACTGGACGTCGTGGTTTTGCCGTGAGTGCCAGCCACTGCGATGACGTTGCGGCCTCGCAGGTAATTTTCCCCCAGCCAACGCGGGCCGGAAGTGTAATTCAGCCTTTGGTTGAGCACGTACTCAACCGCCGGATTACCCCGACTCAGTGCGTTGCCAATAATGACCAGGTCTGGCGTGTCATGCATGGGCTTCTCGCTGTAACCGTCATGCAGAACGATACCTTCGCTTTCCAGCAAAGTGCTCATCGGTGGGTAGGTGTGTTGGTCAGCCCCGGAGACTTCGTGTCCGGCCCGTCGGGCCAGCATGGCCACGCCACCCATAAAGGTCCCACAGGCTCCGAGAATATGAATTTTCATAAATTAAGCCCTAACCGCTGCCTAGGAAAAACATCTCAATCAAACTGTAACTTACCGCCAGCGTAATAACGGAAATAAGTACACCAATTGAGAGCGTGACCTGCAAAGCGTGGCGGTAAATATTTGCATCGACAAACAGGCTCCAGATAAATACAGCGAACCAGACCATTGCCAGCGCTGGTTGGTTTGTCTCCGGATCCGACTGGGACAAAAGGACCCAGGTGATCAGGTTAAATACAATGCCCACAGCCGCCAGGGCACTCAGGGTTTGCGAAAAACGTTCCGGGTGACGCCGCCAGTACAATAAACCCACCAGTACGATGACCTGCAGGCTGATGGCCAACAGGCTTTTTGCTGCTGCATTGCTGTCGTCCATTTGTGAACCTGTGACCAGGTTTTGCATCAGGTAGGCTGCTACCAGGAAGATCGTTAGTTGCCATGCGCCTGGAATGTCCTGCGGGCCGCCACGCAAGCGCAGCATATTTGCCAGGCTTATGAAAAAGTTACTCATGTATTTGCTGGCCATATCACCCTATTTGCAGTGGTGCTGTGGTCAAGCAGGCGCTTGGTCTACGCGGAGTACGCTGAGGATACGCTCCAGCACTAGCTCAATCGGGCCATCACCCAGCACGTGGGTAAGCAATCCTCGCCCAGCGTAGTACTCGATCACCGGTGCGGTCTGCTCATGGTAAACCCGCATACGGTTACGCACCACTTCTTCGGTATCATCACTGCGGTCTTCTTCTTTTGCACGTTTGGCGATGCGACCAATGATGTGTTCCGGGTCTACATCAATATGGATGGCTACATCTGCTGGTGTACCGAGGCGTTCAAGTGTGGCGTACAGTGATTTTGCCTGTGCCAGGTTACGCGGATAACCATCCAGGATAAAACCAATGGCTACGTCATCCCGGCTCAGCCGTTCTTCTATCATGTCTGACATGATCTCATCGGGAACCAATTCGCCTTTATCTATAATAGTCTTGGCTTTCAAGCCGAGTTCTGTCCCTCTTTTTGCTGCGTTACGCAGCAACACACCGGTTGAAATATGCGGTATTCCCAGCCGCACCTTCATCAGTGCCGCCTGAGTTCCTTTGCCGGATCCTGGTGAACCCAATAATACAATTCGCATAAGACGGTTCTCGTCCTCTAAAATAGGCGCTAACGCTAACTGCTCATACCATCCAAGTCAATGCAGACTGAAAGGGAATTTAAGGAATACTTATGTCGACGAAAAATTTGCCAGGAAAGAACCTGCTCTACGCACAGTCCGGTGGCGTCACGCCGGTCATTAATGCCACTGCCTGTGGGCTGATTGAAGCCGCCCGCCAACACAAAGACCGGTTGGGTAAAGTATATGCCGGCAAAGATGGCATTCTTGGAATCCTCAACGAGGAGTTGATTGATACCAGTAAGGAGCGTAAAGCCGATATTGCAGCGTTACGCCATACCCCGGGGGGGGCTTTTGGTTCCTGTCGTTTTAAACTCAAAGGGTTTGATGAAAGCCGGGCGCAGTATGAAAGATTGATTGAAGTGTTTAAGGCCCACGACATCGGCTATTTCTTTTATAACGGCGGTGGGGATTCAGCTGACACGGCTTACAAGGTTTCACAGATTGGTGAAACGCTCGGTTTTCCGGTGCAGTGCATCGGTGTACCCAAGACCATCGATAACGATTTGCCAATCACGGACAACAGCCCCGGTTTTGGCTCGGTGGCTAAGTACGTGGCAGTGTCGATCATGGAAGCCAGCCTTGATGTTGACTCGATGGCATCGAGTTCAACCAAGGTGTTTGTACTTGAAGTGATGGGACGACACGCCGGTTGGATTGCAGCCGCTGGTGGTCTTGCGCAGCGGGAGAAAGGCGACCCGCCGCATGTCATCCTGTTTCCGGAATTGCCGCTGGATGAGGAGGCCCTGATAAAGAAGGTAGACCGGGCCGTCAAAACCCACGGCTATTGTTCGATCGTCGTTTCCGAAGGCGTCAGAAACCGCAAGGGCGAGTTCCTGGCAGACTCAGGTCGACGCGATGCATTCGGACACGCACAGCTAGGCGGTGTGGCCCCCATCGTTGCCAGCATGATTACCGACGCGCTGGGGTATAAAAATCACTGGGCGGTGTCAGACTATTTGCAACGCTCCGCCCGTCACGTGGCTTCGAAAACCGACGTTGACCAGGCTTATGCCATGGGCAAAGCCGCCGTACAGCTCGCACTGCAAGGTAAGTCCGGTGTAATGCCGATCGTAGTCAGGACTTCAGACAAGCCTTATCGCTGGAAAGTGGGCGAAGCAGATATTGCCAAAGTTGCCAATCGCGAGAAAATGATGCCCAGGCGTTATATCTCCAAGGACGGATTTGGTATCACGGCTGAAGCACGTCGGTATCTCGAGCCACTAATACGCGGTGAAGACTATCCGCCTTACGACCGCCATGGTTTGCCGAAATACGTGCGGCTGAAAAACCTGCTGGTACCCAAAAAGCTGCCTCCATTTGAGATTTGAGCGCGGGGGTCAGAGTAAAGTGCCAGAGTAAATCTCACGGCCCACTATTTTGGGTAGTCAGTTTTTTACTCGGGCACTTTACTCTGACCCCAATTTTGAAAACAACCAGGCTTTTTGCCTGTAATCACACTGTTATTGAAGGAAATTGTGCTACCATAGCGCGGTTTTCAGAAGACCGGTTTGGTCGAAAATCTTGAGGGAGATACAAATGGATAGTGGCAACGCCTTATGGCTGGCGGTGATTGCATCACTGATGGCAGTTATTTACGGGGTTTTAATGGCCCGCTGGATTGTGAAGCAACCTGCAGGCAATGAAAAAATGCAGAAAATTTCCAACGCGATTACCGAGGGCGCGAATGCCTATATGAATCGTCAGTATTCAACCATTGGAGCAGTGGGTGTTCTGCTGTTTGCGGTGGTGTGGTACTTCATCGGTACGGCTGCGGCAATTGGTTTTGCGATTGGTGCCATTTTTTCTGCGCTGGCCGGATATATCGGCATGTACGTATCGGTACGGGCCAATGTACGCACGGCTGAAGCAGCCCGCGGGGGCGTTGCCCCGGCATTGAAAATAGCCTTTCGCGGTGGCGCCATTACCGGTTTACTGGTAGTTGGTCTTGGTCTTCTAGGCACCGCCGGATATTACGCCATCCTGTTGCACTACGGTTATAGCGGCGATGAGGCCATTCATGCCCTGATCGGACTGGCTTTTGGGGGCTCCCTGATTTCCATATTTGCACGGCTTGGCGGCGGTATTTTCACCAAGGGTGCAGATGTAGGTGCTGACCTTGTTGGAAAGGTTGAGGCTGGCATTCCTGAAGATGATCCACGTAATCCGGCTGTCATCGCCGACAATGTGGGTGATAACGTCGGCGATTGTGCCGGTATGGCGGCTGACCTGTTCGAAACTTACGCGGTTACGCTGGTGGCTACCATGCTGCTGGGCAGCCTGATGGTAGAGGAATTTGGTGCAAGCGCTGTCCTGTACCCCATCGTGCTGGGCGCGTTGTCCATCTTTGCTTCGATTATTGGAACATTTTTTGTCAAGGCTGGTAAAAGCGGCTCCATCATGGGCGCGCTGTATAAAGGTGTCATCGTTTCCGGAGTGCTGGCTGCTGCTGCGTTTTACTACCCCTCGGTGCAGATGATGGGTGAGCATGGAATGGGCCTGTACTTCTCGGCGCTGATTGGCTTGGTGTTGACCGCCGCCATGGTCTTTATTACCGAGTATTACACCGGCACGCAATTCGGCCCGGTGCAGAAGATTGCTTCCGCCTCCACCACGGGTTCTGCCACCAACATTATCGCTGGCCTGGGTGTTTCTATGAAATCTACCGCATTGCCGGTGCTGGCAGTATGTGCCTCCATCTGGGGCGCGCATCACTTTGCCGGTTTGTACGGTATTGCGATTGCGGCGACCGCCATGCTGTCCATGACCGGTATGATCGTTGCACTCGATGCATTCGGTCCGATTACGGATAATGCCGGCGGTATCGCGGAAATGGCGAAACTGCCGGAAGATGTACGCAAGACCACCGACGCACTGGATGCCGTGGGTAATACCACCAAGGCTGTTACCAAGGGTTATGCCATTGGCTCTGCCGGCCTGGCCGCGTTGGTACTATTTGCCGATTACACCCACAGCCTGGAGAAGGCTGGTCACGTTGGTATCACATTTGATCTTTCTAACCACATGGTGATCATCGGCCTGTTCATCGGCGGCCTGGTGCCGTTCCTGTTCGCTTCGATGGCGATGGAAGCCGTTGGACGTGCCGCAGCTTCAGTGGTTGAAGAAGTACGTCGTCAGTTCCGTGAGATCGAAGGCATCATGGAAGGCACCGGCAAGCCGGATTACACCCGTGCTGTCGATCTGCTGACCAAGGCCGCTATCAAGGAAATGATTGTT
>PVMS01142170.1_pt1 | contig 15556 bp, 17 predicted proteins | sample 1853461 | NCBI WGS metagenome assembly PVMS01 (sample SAMN08582032, study PRJNA380276) | Marine sediment metagenome, whole genome shotgun sequencing project. | isolation source: ocean sediment barecode stripped | collected 2017 | reverse complement strand
TGGGCGAATACGGTAGCCGCGAGCTTGCCCGCGAACAAGCGGCATATTGCCTTGACTCACCGGCTTGCGACAGGTTTAATACACGGCTCGCGATTTCCTGGCCAGGTAGCTCAGTCGGTAGAGCAGGGGACTGAAAATCCCCGTGTCGGTGGTTCGATTCCACCCCTGGCCACCATTTATTCAGTGACTTATTGCGCCAGGCAATTTTTCTGTCCCCCCTCATCGCAGTCTGTTCATCACCGCTATGCCAGCGACCTGCTGACCCCGGTCTTCGCCAGCAATCTGGAGAGTCTCATGGATGGTGATCTGGCAGCCCTCTGGGTTCACGATCATATGCACGACCCGTTTGACTACGAGATCTACGGCACCCGGGTTGTCTGCAATCCCCGCGGCTATGCCCCGAGGGCGCTGGCCCCGGACTTCCGGCCTGATTTGGTTGTGGATATCTGAACCAGGCTTAAAATCAGCGTGGGTTGCGGCGCAAAATATACAATTTTCGATTTTTCTTCAAAATTTATTAAGAATTTCGATCGAAATGAACATTTTTCGATAATTGAAATATCTATTTTTCGATACAACTGTTACATTCCATGTAATTTTCGATAAGGGCAATAGAATTTCGACCCATGCGCCTTGAATTGGAAACGCCAGTCAGCTTCCAGGATGAGATCGTTCCCAAAGGGACGCAACTCGCCGGCTGGGCGGCGCTCGTCCATGCTCTCGGTCTCCAGGCGCCCGTCCGGCAACCAAGCTGTGTTTCGGAGAAACATATCGGAGGCAGTCAGCGAGAGGAAGGTGGTTTTCGTGTCTTCGACAAGCGCTATCAGCCCGGCGACGAGGTGGCCGATCATCTGACCTTCGCACTGCGCCACGAAAATATCGACCTGCTGATATTTAAGCACGCATTTGAGGCGGTGCCCAAAGCCGTCCTCGAAGACTTCGTCCGGTCCACCCCAACGGGCATGCACACACGGCGTGCCTGGTTCTTCTATGAAATGCTGACAGGGCAGACGCTGGACGTTGAAGATGCGCCCAACGTCACGGCCGTCGATGCGCTGGATGCCAAGGCCTATTTCACGGGAAAGGCTAAACTCTCCAGACGTCACAAGGTTCGAGATAATCTGCTCGGCAACGGTGGCTGGTGTCCGGTCATACGCAGAACGAAACAGCTGGAAGCATTCGCCGCACTGGGTCTGGCGGAACGTGCCGCGGAGACCGTTGGGCGCTCGGGGCAACACCTTGTTACACGGGCTGCAAGTTTCCTGCTACTTGCTGACAGTCGTGCGAGTTTCGAGATCGAAGGCGAGCGTGCACCGCGCAACCGGCTGGAACGATGGGGGCGGGCGGTGTTGCAGGTCGGGAAAAACGAACTCACGCTTGATGAGATCATTCGTCTGCACAGCGTCCTGATCGAGGACAAACGTTTTATCTTTCCTGGTCTGCGACCAGATGGCGTATATCTCGGCGAGCGCGATCATATTGGTGAACCCCTGCCGGAATTTATTGGCGCCCGTCCGCAGGATCTGGAGGACCTGTGTGCAGGTATGCTGACCGCCAATAACCGCATGCGGGATGACGGACTTGATCCCATCCTGCAGGCAGCGGCGACTGCCTTTGGATTTATCTACGTTCACCCGTTCCAGGACGGTAATGGCCGCGTACACCGCTGCCTGATCCATCATGTGCTGGCAGAACGCAAGTACACACCTCCAGGGATGGTCTTCCCGGTATCATCCGTCATGCTGGATCGGATCGATGCTTACCGCAGGACGCTGCAGGCCCATTCCGCGCCCCTGATGGATTACATCGAGTGGCGTCCGACGCCGGAGCGAAATGTCGAGGTGCTGAATGACACTGCCGACCTGTATCGTTATTTCGATTGCACTCAGGCGGCAGAATTTCTCTACGCTTGCGTCCAGCGGACGGTCGAGCACGACCTGCCCAAAGAGATCGATTATCTCCGCCGGCACGATGAAGCCATGGCCAGAATCATGGAAATGATCGAGATGCCGGATCGACTGGCGCAGAACCTCATCCTGTTTATTCGCCAGAATGAAGGCACGCTATCCAGAAGGAAGCGCGAAAAGGACTTTTCTGCCCTGACGGACGAGGAAGTTCATGGCCTGGAAAGCATCGTTCAGGATGCCTTCGAAGATTTCGATGGCCCGGCCAGGATTGGCCAGGAATAAGCGAGGACAAGACAGGGGATATGCCACAAGCAGTGGCTGAAGCGGGTTTTCACCAACAGCAGGCGCTTTAGGCGACGCAGGAGCAGTTGCCGAGGATCTCGATTGGCCTGGAGGCATGAATTGGCTGGGGAAAGGGCAAATGACCGGAATCCATGACCAGCTATTCAAGAGCTATTATTCCAAGTGGCAGGAACGGATACTCGTGGAGGGAATTCACTATGCCCAGAAAAAAGGTGCTGCAGGCAGCATCGCAGTTTCCAGAGGTGTCCGGTTTTATGCTGCGTGCGGGTTGAGTGCCGGCAACAGCGTTTTAGTGTGCCGTCTGCGTGACCACTGGCGCCGGAGCAGGCGGGGACGCAGCTGGTTCCTGAGTTCTTTCTTCCAGAGCGTGAAATCCAGAGGCCGGGTGCCGTAGATTGCACCATCCAGTGTGTGCACCAGTTCACGCACGCTGGCAGCTTCTGCCTGCGGTGCCGCCTCGATCAGCTTTTCAGCAATCACCGGTAGCGGTGTGTGGACTGCAATATCCAGGTGACCGCAGATGCGGTTTCTGAATTGAGCGCACCATTCAGCCGGATTGTCTTCCTGCTCGATGCAGCGTGTACACATCCAGAGCTTGACGGTTTTCGGCATTACGACTGCCAGACCAAGGCGCAGCCGATTGATGTACGGGAGGGGAGAAAGTTTCCTGCTTCCTGTTCGCACGCGCTGCAGGAGTTTTTGCCTGGCTGCGGCCAGTCGTGCATTTGCAGACCTGAGTAGCGGCTGGGTGCGCGCCCATGCCCCCAGCCAGAAGCCCGCGACCAATGCAGCGGCGATCAGCAATGGTGCCCAGAACCAGGCAGTGGAAAAAGAGTTGCCGGTGGTCGAGGCGGCTGAAAGGAAACTGCCGGCAGCCCCGTTTTCGGGAGCATAACCCACCAGTTCGGCAAGCATGCTGGTGTCCGTGTCCACGTCCCACCAGGCGATGGCCATGCCGGGCAGGTAGACGGGACCGTCCTGCAGTGGAATCAGCGTATAGATTTCCTTGCGGCTACCGACCAGCTGTTTGCCGTTTCTCGAAATGCCGCTGCTGAGTGTGACTGAATCGCGATATGCCCGGAATCCATCGCTCTGCAGTTGCTGCTGCAGCGACGGTAGCTGATTACCAAGGATGCCTCTGGCCGTTTGTTCGAGCGTCAGGGTGACGGGTGTGCCTGCCTTGACTGGCCCTACCTGTGACAGCCGTGCCCGCAGTTTCAGATCATGCAGCGGCAGCCACGGGCTGACAGCCGGGTTGGCCGGGAATGCATCCAGTATCACTGGTTCGCTGGCGGCGATAGTGAAGCTGTTGCCTCCGGTCGTGTGGGTGCCTGTGAAACGGATTGGCGGGATGGTGATCTCGCCGGATCGCATGGGCATCAGTTTAAAGTGGTACTCGTTGATGATTTCGCGGTTGCGCCCTGTCTGGCGTGCGCTGGCAATCGGTCCGTCCACCAGTTCCAGTGCCGCACCCTCGATGTTCGGCAGTAAGGGATTGAGAGTCATGAGGTTGCTGCTGCTTACCACGCGGGCCGTGTAAATGATGTTCTGCTGTTCGTAGATTCCCCAGTCTATTGGTTCAACCTCGACGCGGGGCTCAATGTAGCCGCCGGTAGAACCTGCCACGGGGTATTGTGTGGAATACCAGCCTGTAGCGGGTGCCGCGCCGGTGTAGGGATTGTTGCTGAGCGCTGGCGGTGATTGATGTTGCAGGCCGGGTTTGAAAGTACCGATGTTGCCCCAGGGTCGATTGGTAGTGATGCCCGTGTTCCTGTCCGCCTGCTTGTTGCTACCAAAGGTAAAAGAGACGCCGGCCTGGGTGACGCTGGACATGAAGCTGGCGAGCAGACAGAAGATGCAGAATCGTGACATGTTTAAGCAAGTCAATTTATTGTTCCCGGTATCGTTATTGTACAAATGGTGATAAAAATGCTTACCATTTCTTTACCATGGCCTCGTTTCCAGCAGCGCCCGGCCATGCCGTTTCAGTTCCCGCTGTTCCTCAATGAGGAACAGGTTTCGTAACAGATAGGTCGAGTCACCTTCAATCTGCTCCAGCCATTGTTCCATCATGGGCATGGAAATACTGGTGCCCGGGATACCCTCCATATCCGGCAGACTTCCGGGCAATGCATCCTCGTCAGTCTCATCCTGGCCGGTACCCAACTGGTCGAACTGATCTACAGTCTGACTTGCCTCAGCTTCTTCAGCGGAGATTTCATCGGGAGTACCGCCTGGCCCAACTGTTTGATCCGGCGCAGTGCCGTCATCCTGCTGGTCGCGGTCTTCTTCGCTCCCTCCGGAATCGTCCTCTTGCCGAGGCTGTTTTCCATTATCAGAATCTTCTATAGGTAGATTATCATCATCTTGTCCTGATTGCTCGTCGGTTTTTTCCCCATCCGTGCCCTCTGACTGATCATCGGACTGTCGCTCACCGGGTGATTCCTTGTCGGTCCGGTCGCTGTCCTGCTGGCCGGTGTCATCAGCATCCTGTTCCTTACCTGTTGATTCTTCATCATATTTTTCTAATTCCCGCTCACCGGAGCTGTCCTCGGATTCCTGGTCCTCTTCGCCGGAAGCGTCCTCGGATTCCTGGTCCTCTTCGCCGGAAGCGTCCTCGGATTCCTGCTCCTGCTCGCCCGAGCTCTCTTCGGACTCCTGTTCCTGCTCCCCTGAGCTCTCTTCGGACTCCTGTTCCTGCTCCCCTGAGCTCTCTTCGGACTCCTGTTCCTGCTCCCCGGAACTCTCCTCGGACTCCTGTTCCTCTTCGCCTGAACTTTCCTCGGACTCCTGTTCCTCTTCACCTGAACTTTCCTCGGACTCCTGTTCTTCCTCCGATTCCTCTTCCTCCTCTTCCTCCTCCTCCTCTTCTTCTTCCTCTTCTTCTTCCTCTTCTTCCTCCTCCGGTTCTTCCTCATCCTGCAGGGTTTCCGTCAGGGTCTGTTCAACCATTTGCTTGGCCAGAGAGAGGTTGTGCAGGGTGTCCTCGTCGTTTGGCCGCAGCTTCAGGGATTCCTCATAGGCCCCGGCCGCACGCGTATAGTCACTGCGTTTGTAGTGGCTGTTGCCGAGATTGTAGAGCGCATCCGCCTTGACCTCATCGCGCTCGACACGGGCAAAGGTCTCGCCGGCTTCCGTATAGTGGCCGGCGCGGTACAGTGCGACACCACGACGGTAGGTATCCGTGAAGCCTGCGGCTGCTTCATCATAGTTGCCCTCTTCAAAGTCGTCTGCCGCCGACTGTTCCGGTGTGTTGAACCAGTCAGCGCTGGCAACGGTACTAAACAGCAGGCAGGCGCACAGCAGGCACTGTTGGATGCAGCCGGCCGCATACCTGGCGAGTTGGAATGTCATGGTCATGTTCACGGTTAGCCCGGCCTGTACCCTGGCAGTGCGCGGCGAAACAGGGGTAACAGCATCAGCATGGCCAGACCGGCGAGCAGGTAAAATTGCTCATTCCACACCCGGGTCCGTTCTTCCTTTTCTGTAGTCGGCAGGGCCTGCGCCTTGACCTCGTCAAGTATTCTGCGTGTGTCGCTCTCGCGATAATCGGCCCGCTGATAAATGCCGTTGCCGGCCTTTGCCAGCGATTGCAGCAGGGGTTCGTTAAGTGCGGACACGACCGGTTGCCCCGACCTGTTCCTGATCCAGAGACCCCGTTTGCCCGGAACGGCATCCCCCTCCGGGGTGCCGATACCGAGAGTGTGGACTCGTACCCCGCTGTTAGCGAACTCACGCAGGCGCTGTTCCAGGCCGGGCTCATCGAAATCGCCGTCACTGACAATCAGCAGTGAATTGCTGCTGTCCTCCGGCTGTCCCGCAAGCAATTCTCCGGCACGGTCCAGTGCAAACAGCAGCCGGCTGCCCTGGAGTTCCACCAGGCCGGTATCGAGTGCCGACAGCATCTGGCGAATTCCGTTCATGTCTTCGGTTACCGGCGAGACGACATGTGCAACTGTCGCAAAGCCGATCAGGCCCACGCGGATGCCGCGGTTCAGGTTGAGCAGGTCCTCGACTTCCTGGCGTGCCCTGGCCAGACGCGTCGGTTGCACGTCGGTGACATTCATGGAGCGGGAGATATCGAACAGAATGACGAGATTGGTGCCCGGGCGGAACAGCTGCACATCGGTGAAGTCCCAGCGCGGCCCGGCCATGGCCAGTACCAGCAGGGTCCAAAGCCCGGTCCAGCGAGCATAACGCCGCCAGCGGGTATGTTTCGACGCTTCCGACCGGCCCAGCAGATGTGGCAGCAGGTGTTTGTCCGCGTAGCGTTGCAGGCGTTCATTGCCGGCGATGAGCCGATGCGACCACAACAGCCACAGGGCCACCGGCACACACAGCAACAGTGCCCATAACCACCCCGGTGCGCTGAAGTGGAATGCCGTCAGCAACTCAGTCATGTGCGCGTTCCGTTAACCATGCTCTTGGTATGCCCTCGGGAAACAGGCCCTGGAACAGCAGCAACAGCAATGCCAGACCCAGTGGCCAGCGAAACAGTGGCTGCGGGATCATGACGCTGCGCGATTCCGCCTGGGTCTTCTCCAGGGAGTCGATATTCCGGTAGATCTCTTCCAGGGCGCCGCTGTCGGTGGCACGGAAATATTTGCCGCCGGTAATGTCCGCAACCTCGTTAAGCAGGGTTTCGTCGATTTCCATCTTTACCATAGTCATGCGGCCGTTCTGCATGTAGGGCACCAGCCCCTTGCTGCCGACGCCGATGGTGTAGATGCGTATGGCTTCATGTGCCGCCAGTTTTGCGGCCAGTCGTGGTGGCAGGGTGCCCTCGGTATTGGCGCCGTCTGTTACCAGAATCAGTACCCGCGATCCCTCCGGGCGCTCGCGCAGTTTTTTTACACCCAGGCCGATGGCATCACCAATGGCGGTACCGTCTCCCGCCATGCGGGCGACGATGCCGTCGACCAGGTCGTGAGCCGCCTGAAGATCCAGTGTCATCGGCGACAGCACGAATGCCTGACTGCCGAAGGCGATAAGACCAATGCGGTCGCCTTCCCGCGCCTTGATGAAGCGTTCCAGCACGCCCTTGATGACGGCCATCCGCGTAACCTGCCGGCCTCTGACCGTGAAGTCCAGCGCCTCCATGGAGCGGGAGGTGTCGATGGCCAGCATCAGGTCATAACCCTCGGTACGGACTCCGTATAGGGCTCCAGCCATTGCGGGCGCATCAGCGCCAGTACCAGGCTGATCCATAACAGGGCCAGCATGATTATTTGCAGGCGGCTGCCGGCATGCGTCAGTGAGCGGGCGGAGACAAATGTTGATGCCAGCCGGCCCAGTGCCGGGTGCAGCAGGGTAGACCGGTCTGCGTGCGTATAGGCATCCGTTGCGCCATGCGGACGCGGCCAGAATCGCAGGACCAGTAGTGGTAGCGGCAGCAGCAGTGCAAACCATGGCCAGCTGAAACTAAACACCGGCCCGCACCCCTCGCAGCAGTTGTTTCAGCCGCGGCTTGAACTTGCCTGGACGTTTTACGGGTGTGGCCGCATCAACCCAGTGTCTGGCGGCGACGATCAGGGCCGCCAGCTCGTCCCGGGCTACCGCCAATGCCGGTGGCATGTACGGTGCGGTCAGCAACAACTGCCCCCGCTGTTCCCAGTCGAACCCGGAGTTGTCCTGCGTGGCCAGCCACTGCAGCCAGTCATCACCCGTCAGCCCGGCGGCCTCGCGGCGGCCCTTGTGTGCCATGGCGATACGGCGCAGCAGTTCCGACAGCCGGTCGGCGATGCTGTGTGGATCCTCCACCGGCAATGATTTTTTCAGGGCGCGAAGCTGGCGGCGCGCATCACCGCGCCAGCCGATCCAGGGGCCGTGGTAAAGCAGCCAGTAGCGGCCGGCAGCCGCGAGTACCAGCAGCGCCAGCAGGCCTGTGAGCAGCCACCAGCCGGGGGCTATCGGCCACCATGGCACGGCGTCCAGGCCGTGGATATCACGCAGTACGGGCATCCCGGTTTCCATCGCCCTGTTCATTTTCTGCCTGCGTAGTGGCGCAGGCCATTGATAAGTGAACGGTGCACATCTTTATTCGTGCCGATCGGTATCAGGCCGATCCCCAGGCGGTAGCACAGTTGCTGCAGTTCCTCGCGCCGCTGCTGCCAGTCTTCGCGAAACGCCTCGCGCCCCGCCGCGTTGCCGGTATCCACTTCCAGCAGCTCGCCGGCGGCGTTGGAGAAAATAACGGTTCCCATTTCGGGCAGCTCGATGTCGGCCGGATCATCGACCGGCAGCAGCACCACGTCATGACGTTGCTTGAGACTGCCGAGAATGCGTTCCAGTCCGGTCGTGATCGAGTTGACCGGCGCGATGACGAAAATCAGCGAGCCGGTACCGGCGCCGCTTTCGAGATGCCGCAGTGCCGCCATCAACTGTGACTCGTCGGTATCGCCCTGCTCGATGGGTTCCGTCAACGCACGCAGCAGGCGCCACAGCCCGCGCCGCCCCGGTGTTGGCCGGAAATAACGTATGCCGGTTGCCGGGTTGCCGAACAGCGCGCCGCCAACACGGTCATGCTGCTTGCTGGCCGCCCAGCCGATCAAGGCGGCGGTGCGCGCGGCCTGTATCGATTTGAAGGTGCCGCGGGTGCCGAAACTCATGTGCGGTCCGGTGTCGATGCAGAGGATGACATTGCGCTGACGCTCTTCGCGGAATACCTTGAGATGCGGGACATTGGTGCGGGCCGTGACCAGCCAGTCCATGTTGCGGATATCATCACCCTCCCGGTACTCGCGGACTTCGTCGAAATCCAGTCCGGTACCACGGAATACCGAGGCGTACAGGCCGGTAAAGGTGGAATTGACAAGGTGATGCGCCGTGACACCCAGGGTGCGGGCCTGGTGACGCAGTTCCAGCAGGTCATCAAGCTGCGGGTGAAGACTCATGGTGATGCCACTAACAACGCGTGATTATCCGGGTGCTTGCAGGGTCGGCCATCACGGGATGGCCACGACCTCCAGCAGGTGCTTGATGAACTCGTTGCTGGTGATACCTTCCGCCTCGGCCTCGAAGGTCAGCAGAATGCGGTGCCGCAGGACGTCCGGTGCCACGGCATGGATGTGCTGCGGGGTGACGAATTCATCACCGTCCAGCCAGGCACGGGCACGGGCGCAGCGTGCCAGTGCAATGGTGGCACGCGGTGAGGCGCCAAAGCGGCACCAGCGCTGCAGGCCCTCGTCATAGGCCCCGGGATTGCGGCTGGCCCGCACGAGGTCAACGATGTTGTTATTCAGTTTCGGGTCGAGGTAGAGCCGGGCGGCATCTTCCCGCACACTGAACAACTGGTCCTGCGAGAGCACCTTGGCGGGAGGTTCGGGTGCCACCAGCTGCTGGCTGCTGTCGAGTTCCAGGATGGCCAGTTCCTCCTCGCGATCAGGATAGTCCACCCAGACGTGCATGAGGAAGCGGTCCAGCTGTGCCTCCGGCAGGTTGTAGGTGCCTTCCTGTTCGATAGGGTTCTGTGTGCCCAGCACCATGAACAGCTTTGGCATGGTGTAGGTTGTCAGCCCGACCGTGACCTGCTGCTCGCCCATGGCCTCGAGCAGGGCCGATTGTACCTTGGCCGGTGCCCGGTTGATCTCGTCAGCCAGCAGAATATTGTGAAACAACGGTCCTGCACGGAATTCAAAATCGCCCTTCTCGTGCCGGTAGATATCGGTACCGATGAGGTCGGATGGCAGCAGGTCGGGGGTGAACTGGATACGATGGTAGTCGCCTTCGATACCCTCCGCCAGTGCCTTTACCGCCGTTGTCTTGGCAAGCCCCGGCATGCCCTCGACCAGCAGATGGCCCGCACTTATCAGGCAGATGAGCATGCTGTCGACAAGGTCGCGCTGGCCGATCACCCGTGAGGCAATGTGCTTGCGAACAATGTCCAGTGAAGTGGAATCCATGCGGCGGTTGTTGCCGGTGTGTTTGGGTTTTAACACTGTGCTTTTCTCCTGAAAGCTCACGGGCAACTGAGCAGACTGCCTGTGCAATTGATGTGTAGCCGGCTACCTTGCTGTAAATGCGCAGCAGATCAGGGCAAGAAGCAGGTGGTCAGTCGTTAATTATAATCTGCCTACAATGACAGATAATGATGCCAGAATGCAAACACGCTGTTATTGATCTGAGTCAAGATTGAGACCGGTCATTACCACCGGATCGCTGCGGAGAACTGGAGTCCAGTCCGGTTTGGCGAGCTCCTTACCTGGAGCTGGTAACTGAACGAGCATCCCGTGTCGCAAGCGCGGCTCGCGATGACGAGCAGTTTCCGGAACAGGGTGAACCGGGATCTGCAATTTATCATCAGCACTGACCCCATATAAGTAAGTGTTTCCACTTATAGTGATAGCTGCCTTTTATGTGTATAAGATTGCGCTGTCAATCAGTGACCAGTATCGATTGTTGAGAGTCATCTGGTGGACAACAGAAACCTATACATTTACTCGGAGGAGTTCTCTATGAATCAAGTAGCACAACATTTACCTAATGAGGAAACGTGTGCTGTTGAAATTGTGGTATATATAAGTAAAGACTTGGGGGATGAACAACGGAATCTTGTGGTGTCCGCACTGGAAAAGACGCATGGAATCGAAGGGGCAGAGTTTTGCCTGACACGTAACCATCTTGTGCTGGCGAAGTATGACAAGGATATTATGTCGTCACAGGATGTATTGAAGAGCTTTAATTCATTAAATCTGGATGCCAAACTGGTCGGTCCGATATAGTCGCTCACGCCGGGGAACCGCTGTTGGTGACTGGTCTGTGTCAATATTACTGATGCAGGATGGTTAAACGGAGTCGGGTTTGACTCCGTCTTTTCAGGGAAATGCGTATGAAAATCATCAGGATAATGGTTTTACCGGTCTTGCTGGTCTTGTTGACAGTGCATGGGCAGGCAGCGGGCGGGATTAATGCGGGGACTGCTGCCTATAATCAGGGCAATTATGACTCTGCGCTACGGGTGTGGCGGCCGCTGGCTGAACAGGGCAATCCCGGGGCGCAACTTAACCTGGGCTTCATGTACGACAATGGCTACGGCGTCCCGCAGGACTACAAGGAAGCGATAAAGTGGTACCGCAGGGCGGCTGAACAGGGTAATGACCGTGCGCAGTACAACCTCGGTCTTATGTACGACAACGGTGACGGTGTTCCGCAGGACTATGTGCAGGCACATATGTGGTACGACATCGCTGGCGTGGCAGTCGCAGCCAAATATCGTGATTTTGTGGCCCGGGAAATGACTCCTGACCAGATCGCCGAGGCACAAAGACTCGCCAGGGAATGGCAGGGGCAGCATCCCTAGCCCGCACTTCTCGCCCCGTGGTGAGAAATGCGGGCTAACTTGTACAGGTACCGGGAAGCAGGTACACCTGTGGCCACCCTTCGGGGTGGCCTTTGTTTTGTGCGCCGGTAAAAATCCTGCACAGGACTCCATTCCTCTGTGCGGGTAAGATTGCTTTTCGCAGCATATACTGTCCGGATACATTTGGCAGGGATAACCCGGCAAGGGAGGACATTATGACGGTTTCAAGGGGCATCACGGGTGCTATGGTGGCGGTAGCAGTCATGCTGGCGGCCTTGCCGGCACATGCAGATATCACATTGAATATACGGGGTTCGGACGGACTGCAATCGACCATACAGGTCAGGAACGGCAAGGGCAGGATGAGCAGTGAGGGCAGGGGTGAATACCTGCTCTATGACGGCGGGACCAGGACCATTACCTATGTAGAGCCGCAGCAGCAACAGTACACACAGCTGACAGCGGCAGAACTTGAAGCCATGGTGAAGACAGCTGCGAATATCAAGCAGTCCATGGCGCCGTACATGGAAAACATACTTGCCGGCTTGCCGGCAGAACAGCGCCACATGATCGAGCAACGCATGGGCGGGTTGCCGGATGCACCTGCTGCGGGCAGGCGCGCGAAGCCTGACGATATCAGCACCGTTGACCGGGGCTGGCGCAGCATTGCCGGGCTGCGATGCCAGGCCAGCGGCATCTTGAAAAATGGCCGCCCTGCGGCGGAGATCTGCATGGCGACGGCCGCCAGCGGCAAGCTCTCACCCCGGGATTTCGCTACGCTTGAGTCGCTGGTGATGCTTTCGCGCAACCTGGCGGGCAGTGCCGGTGGCCTGCTGGGCGGCATGGCAGAGCAGTTCGAACTACTTGCGATCGAACTGGATGGTGTGCCGCTAGCCGTACGGGATATCGAACATGGCAAACGTTACCAGGTCACCGCGGTCTCGAATGCCGCGCTGTCCGATGCACTTTTCAACGGCTACGGAAAGTTTCAACAGCAGGAGATGCCGGGCCTGTTGCGCTAGACCCAACAATGTCACAGTGTTATTGCTGCGGGAAAACCGGGTCCGGCGCTGCTGCTTCAGCCAGGGCAAACAGCAGGCCTTTCTCTACCCATATACGTACCGTGATACCTTTGACATTGACGGTGACCGGTGCCTCGCCATTTTCCAGAACCGGCAGCGGGCCGAAAATATCCTTGCGGTATTCGGTCTGGTACAGGGTTTGCAGGCTGTTGCTGCCGGGTGAGGTTACCCGCAGTTGTGCCGCGGGCACGCTCTGGACCGAGCAGTAACGACCGCCCAGCAGTTCCAGGTCCGCGCTGGCCAGCAGTGAACTTTCAGCGGGCACGAATTCCAGGTCAGTGAAGTAGCGCCGGATGCCATCCATGCTGCCGGTTTCCACATCAAGCGGCTTCAGCTTGATGTGGTTGTGCGCGACTTCCAGCGCAATCCGTTCCGTCATCGGGATGTCCTCGAACTGGCCCGGCGGGAACAGCACGATAACTGCCAGCAGTACCGCAATCGCAATGATCGCTGACCAGCCGACAAGGGGAGCTGCCCTGCGGCGCCGGCTGGCCTGCCCGGGCGCGTTCACCGCCATCAGTGCCTCGAGGCGTTCGAGTCGCTCCGTCGATAGCGTGTGCTGTTCAAAATGGTCACGGACGGCCGGTTTCAGCGGGCGTTTCATGTTGCTGCGCCCCCTGCGATTTCGTCTTCCATGGATTGCCGCTGCCGGAGAATCTTTTGTCGCAGGCGGTGGATGCGGGACAGCACCGTACCGCGCGGGCTGTCGGTGCGGTCGGCGATTTCCCGGGCGGTATAGCCTTCTACGGCCCAGAAGAACAGCAGTTCACGCTCCAGGGGTTCCAGCGCGTCCATGATGGATTCGACCTCGTCTTCTGCAATGATAATGTCTTCCATTACCCGCGGATCGATGTAGACGGGCTGGTTGTCGCTGTCATCCAGAGGCACCGTTGGATGGCGCTGATTGCGGCGGTATTGATCGATAAAGCGGTTACGCATAATACTTTGTATATAACGCATGGTTGCATCACTGTTGTCCGGGGCCTTGCGCAGGCTGATTTCCAGTGCGTCCTGCAGCAGGTCATAGGCGGCATCTTCATCGTGCGCCAGCGAGAACCCGTAACGGAACAGCCGTTGCAATGCCGGTCGGTCGAGCATCTACGGACCTCCCGGTGAAGCGGCCCTGTTGACAGCAATACCCGTAATCCAGCCATGGCGGATCAGTCCCGGTAATGTCCCGGTGACCCCTGCAGCCGGGTGTTCGCCGGCAGTGACGAGCTGGCCCAGTGTTTTCCCTTCCCGACAGGCGGCAAGTATCCGGAAGCTGCTGGCATCTACCCGCTCGACCCGGGGCTGGTACTCGGGACGCGAGACCACCAGCTGCTCGGGCAGTTTACCGGCCCGAATTTCCGCTGCATCGCCCGTGGCAAGATTGGCTGCACGAATCGCCATTACGGGATAATCCGATTGCAACAGACCCACACTGTGGCCGAGCTGGAAACGGAGGTTTTTCCATGTATCGGGGCCGGCTGCGGCCACGGTTGCGAAATCAAATGGCGGGTCATTTGCTGCATAACAGGCAGTATGGCAAAGCCACTCGAGCCGCGCGAGATCGCCCAGGTAACGGTAGTCCGGGAATTGCTCCCGTGTGGCCGTCCAGCCATCCAGAAAGTCGCCAAATGTCGCGCCATAGCCGTTCAGGTCGGGCAGCTGTGAGGGGGTGTGTTCGATGAAGTGCTGCGCGATGCTGTTGAAGCAGGCCTCTCCCAGGATGCGAACACAGGCCGGGTAGGCCGCTGCCAGGGCTTTGCCCAGCGCACCGGTTATATTGTTCCCATATATCTGCAGGGCCAGTTCGGGTGGCAGGCGTTCATTTTTGCGCAGCAGGTGCAGGGCACGCGTGCGCTGCCGTGTGTTGCAATGCGGCGCCAGACCGGCAGTGAACAGTGTTGTAGTCCCGGCAAAATTCATGAGCCCGTCTCAGGCAGCCGCGGCAGAGTCCGTTGCGCGGATGCGCTCGGCCCGGGCCGCCTCATCCAGCAGGATGTCCAGTGTCGGGAGATTATTATCCCATTCAATCAATACCGGCACGTCAGGCAGCAGCCGGATCACGTCTGCAAACAGTGCCCAGACCGGAGCGGAGACCCTATTGTTGTGCGCATCAATCAGGTAGTCGCCCTTGTCTTCATACCCGGCCAGGTGAATTTCACGGATACGTTCGAGTGGCAGGTGTTGCAGAAAATCACTGGCAGGGTCGCCGTGGTTGACCTCGTTGACGTAAGCATTGTTGACGTCGAACAGCAGGTCGCAGTCGGCTGCCTCGACCAGGGCAGCAAGAAATTCAGCCTCCGACAGTGTCGAGTGACGGTAGGTCAGATAGCTCGATACGTTTTCCACGAGCAGGCGTACACCCAGGAAATCCTGCACGCAGCGGATACGCTCACTGACATGCCGCAGGGCTTCCTCTGTGTAGGGCAACGGCAGCAGATCGTGATATTGATGACTTGCGTGGTTGCTGAAGCACAGGTGATCCGATACCTGCACCGGTTCATACGTCTGCATCAGGCGTTTGATGGTACGCAGGTAATCATGGTCCAGCGGGTCGCTGCCGCCGAGCGACATGCCGACGCAGTGGAAACTGACGGGATAGTCGGCACGGACAGCCGCCAGTTGCCGCGGGATCAGACCACCCGGTGCCGTGTGGTTGTCGGCGAGGACCTCGAACCAGGGGACTGGCGGGTGCTCTGTAAGCACCCGGGTGATATGCGCACTGCGCAATCCGAGGCCCGTACCGGTCAGCCCGTCTCGGCTATTCCGGAGCGTGGCAGTGGCAGGCTGTCCGTCCATGACCGGCTACTTCGCCGGTTTGACTGCGGCGACATTACCCCCCGTGATTTTGGTGCAGGTGCCTTCCGGGACATACACCCACTCATGGTCGGCATGTCACTCGGTGGCACGGACCCACTGGACGATGACTACCTGCGCACAATTAAACGCCTGATACAGACGTATGAACCGGTACAGGT
>PVMS01170038.1_pt1 | contig 15563 bp, 10 predicted proteins | sample 1853461 | NCBI WGS metagenome assembly PVMS01 (sample SAMN08582032, study PRJNA380276) | Marine sediment metagenome, whole genome shotgun sequencing project. | isolation source: ocean sediment barecode stripped | collected 2017 | reverse complement strand
CGAGATCGCAGTGGCCAGAATTAACCCGGCCGCACCGCTGGAAAAAGTTTGCCTGCTCGGCTGTGGCATCACCACCGGCATCGGCGCCGTACTGAATACTGCCAAAGTGGAACCGGGTGCGACCGTCGCTGTTTTCGGTCTCGGCGGCATTGGGTTGAGCGTGATTCAGGGCGCAGTCATGGCAAATGCCGGCCGCATTATTTGCGTAGACGTTAACCCGGATAAATTCGAAATGGCCGGTCAACTGGGCGCGACCGATTTTGTGAACCCGAACGATTACGATCAGCCGATACAGGAAGTCATCGTCGATTTGACCAACGGCGGCGTGGATTATTCATTCGAATGTGTCGGCAACGTCGGCTTGATGCGCTCCGCACTGGAGTGCTGCCACAAAGGCTGGGGAGAATCGGTCATTATCGGCGTGGCCGGCGCCGGACAGGAGATCTCGACACGTCCGTTTCAGCTTGTCACAGGCAGGGTCTGGCGCGGCACGGCTTTCGGCGGAGTGAAAGGACGCAGTGAACTGCCGGGTCTGGTTGACCAGTACATGGCAGGGAAGGTTAAGATCGACGAAATGATCACACATACCATGGGTCTGGATGAGATCAACGATTCCTTCGACTTGATGCATGAAGGCAAGAGCATCCGGTCTGTCGTTTCTTTCTGATTCGACTACGAACATTTATATTAAGCTTTTATCGGTGGGTGGCCGTAATCCTGAATCGATGAGTTCGGAACTCGCAATCGCGACCACGTCGCCGCTGGCTGCCGAAGCAGCCGCAGAGATGGCGCGAGCCGGTGGTAACGCCGTCGATGCCGCGATCGCTGCTGCATTAATCTCGATGAACACGGAACCGGGTGTCTGTTCGCTCGCATGTGGCGGCTATGCAACGATCCAACCACCGGGTGAGCGCCCCGTCACGCTGGACGGGTATGTTGCAGCACCCGGCAAGGGGAACTGCATTGCCGAATCCGAACGTCATAGCGTCGAGGTTCACATGCAATACGGGGGTGGCATTACCACGGTCGTCGGCCCCGATACAGTCGGCGTACCCGGTGGCATCGCAATGCTCGGTGAAGCATCGCGGCGCTGGGGTCAGCTGCCCTGGCAGACTCTGTTCGGGCCCGTGATAGCGGCAACACGAGATGGATTCCCTCTGCCACAGGCTTCTTATAATTACCTGGTGTTTTCCGGCGAACCTGTGTTTGACCGTGCACCGGACGGACGACGAGCGCTTCGTCATGATGACGGCAGCCTGCGTGAGGCCGGCGAAAACATTCGTGTCCCTCATCTCTCCGAGACCTTGCAGCGTATTGCACAACACGGCGCGGAAGAGTTTTATACCGGTGATTCGGGCCGCGCGATGGCCCGCTACATCCAGGAAAACGGCGGTCGCCTCAACAACGAGGATCTGGCGAGCTACCAGGTTATTGAACGGCCCAGCCTGGTGATTCGAAGCGGCAGCTGGGAAGTCGCCACCAATCCGCCGCCGGCCGTCGGCGGTTCGGTACTGGCCGCCATGCTGCTCATGATGAGTTCAGAACCGGTTCGCGAATGGAATGCGCAAACACTCGCATTCCTGGTCGATACTCAACGAGCCGTGCTCGGCTTCAGACGCGACCGTCTGGATCTGAGCACGACAATGGACGATGACGTCAACGAATTGCTGAAACTGGCGATTCAGGGTAATCCGGCAGTTATTCTGGAATCTGGATCCACGTGTCATACATCAGCCGTGGACACGACGGGACTGGCCTGCTCAATCACCCTGTCCGCCGGTTATGGCAGCGGCGACATGCCACCTGAAACCGGCATCTGGCTGAACAACTGCCTCGGTGAACTGGAATTAAACCGGCGCGGACTGAACATCGGCCCGCCGGGTACGCGCCTTCCTTCCAACATGGCCCCCACGGTGGCAACCAACAACGCAGACGGTGAAGTGCTGGCGATCGGTTCTCCGGGCGCGGACCGCATCACGACGGCAATCCTGCAGGCTCTTGTCAATCATCTGCACCTGGGCATGCCCCTGGCTGAAGCCATAGAGCATCCGCGCGCTCATGTGGAATTTACTAATGACGCATGTTGCGTCGCCGTCGAAGCAGGACTGCCCGTCGAAAAAATTAACACGCCGCTACGTCAGTTCGAAACCGCTTCGATGTACTTTGGCGGCGTTGGTGCCGCTGCCTGGAATCCCGCGACCGGTTTTTCGGTGGCTGCAGATCCCCGACGCACCGGCGGCGTATGGAGCAACCCGCACTGATGTATTCGATACGCAACAGTTGGCGCGCATCAATGGCCTTGACGGGACTCGTGCTCGCCATGCCCGTGATGGCTGCGAGTACGCTGGTTACTTTAAGCGAGGGCTCAAATCTCAGCGTCTCGGCGCCGGCCGGTGATGACCGGCTCGCCTTCGATCTGGCCGGACGCATCTGGGTCATGAGCACAGCCGACGGCATGGCCCGCGCTCTGACCGGCGAAACAGATTTTTTTCAGCGACCCGCCTTTTCACCGGATGGTCGTTCTATTGCGTTTGAAACGCGGCGCGAGGGTTTTTATCAGATCATGCTGATGGACGCCGATGGCAACAGTCCGCCGCGCCAGATCACTTTTGGCGACTTCGACCACCGCACACCGGCCTGGTCGCCGGACAGCACCCGGGTGCTGATGGCATCCGACCGCAGCGGCGACTATGGCATCTGGGAACTGGCACCCGAGACACTGTCACTGACACAACTGACATTCAGGTCCGGCGATGAAAGAGACCCGGCCTGGAATGCCGACGGATCGTTGCTCGCATTCGTCACCGACGTGGGGCAAGGATCCGCCTTGTTCATCCAGCCGACCGGCGCGCGAGCTGAATTGCTGGTCCGCGAAGCAGGACGTATTTACTCGCCGAGCTGGCGCCCGGACAACAGCGTGCTGACTTATGTCCTCCAGCACGACGGCATCAGTGAGCTGCGCATGGTCATTCGATCCGATCCACCCGTCAGCAAACCGGTAACCAGCGGCGAAAGAGTATTCCCCGGCCGGACACACTGGCTCGACCGGGATCGATTCATTTACGCCGCCGACGGCCGGATCAAGGTGCGCAGCTTCGGCGCCGTGGCAGCAAGGGAGATACCGTTCGGGGCAGCGATCGAAATCAAACGGGACACTTACGTACCTGTTCAACCTGACTTTGACCAGACTGACTTCCAGCCTGTGCGCGGCATCACCGGACTGGCCGTCACCGGACCCGATGAGTTGACGATCAGTGCAATGGGGGATCTCTGGAGCATCACGCGCGACGGTGAATTACTCGAACAACTGACCAATGATTCCTTTGTCGACGCACAGCCGTCCATATCGCCCGACGGCTCGAAGCTGGCTTTCGTTTCAGACCGGGGGGGCAACTTTCAAATATGGCTCCTGAATCGTAGCGACGACCGCCTCGAACAACTCACGCATGAGCAAGGCCTGATCATGCACCCACGCTGGAACAGTGCGTCAGACTCACTGATCTATCTGGTTGCAAATGACCCAATCGCCAATCGCTTTAACCTGCGGCAAATCCGCCTTGCAGCTGATCAGTCAGAATCGATGCTGCCTGAAACGCTGATTACCGGGCTGATCCGGCCGTCGGCGCCGGACTGGCATCCCGACCACGGCATCATCATGGCTGTCGGCCAAATGCAGCGGTCCGGAGAAAGTGACCCGCGTCGATCACGATTGATTCACATCACGTCTCTCAACGATCCGGGCAATGGTTCCACGATTCCTCTGCCGCACATGGAAGATAAAAAAATCTCCGCACCGCGCTGGTCGAAAGATGGTCAACAGCTTTTATTCCTGACAGATCAAAACCTGATGCTCGCCAATGTTAATGACCGGGGTAATTTCGAAAAGCCGCGTGTGATACATCAAGGCCCCGTCAACAATCTGCACTGGGGCCTTTCCGAAAACAGCATCGTATTCTCAGCAGAGCAGGGACTGGTTTTTCTGGATTCAGAAACAGGTGACAGCACCACCACTACGATACCGCTGTCCTGGCGTCCGCAAATACCGACACAGCAAATGATTATCCGCGCCGGGAAAATTTATGACGGCATCGCACCACAATATCTGCTTAACCATGAAATCGTCATCGACGGTAACCGGATCACCGAGGTCCGACCCTGGACGGATGAAGAAAACGGCGCCAACGTCATCGACGCCCGTGAGCACACTGTCATGCCAGGGCTTATCGATCTCGCCGTCACACAGCTGCCCGTCAGCAACGAACGACTCGGTCACACCTGGCTGGCTTTCGGCATCACCAGCATCCGCGAAAATGTAACCTGGCCGACCGACGCCATTGAACGCCACGAAAGCTGGCGGCGCGGCCGGCGAATCGGGCCGCGGCTTTTTATCAGCAGACAGCTTTGTCCGGCGCAGAACATCACGGTTGAACAGGCTGAAAACCTGGTGGCCGAGGCGGCCACGATGAACGCAACCTCTATTACCGGCTGCACGGCATTGTCGGGCAACAGCCAGGCAAAGCTGATCGCTGCCGCCCACGCACATGGCCTGCCATTCATCAGCCCCGCACCGTTTCCCGGACTTGCCCTGGGCGCTGACGAAGTGCCCATGGTCACAACCCATGGAACTCTGTCTACTCTGTCGGTTTACGGCGACGTGCTGGAAACCGTCGGCATAACGGGTACCGCCGTCGTATCTCGCCTCGGGTCCGTAGGCCTGGCGGATCTGGCCCGGCGCGCGCCCATCATGCACTACCGGCGCTACCTGGCCTTGTACCCGGAATCCGAGAGACTCTGGTATACCGCCTATTTGCAGAGTCACTCGAGCGGTGCCCAGCTCAGGCTTTCGGGCACATCACGATCCGCCGCCCAGAGTCTTTTTCTGGCGGTTGGTCGCGGCGGTCGAATCGTCCCGGGGAGCGGGTCCCCGGCGACCCCATATGGGCTCGGGCTGCACGCCGAACTGCAGCTGCTCGTCGGCGCCGGTTTGCAGCCGTTCCAGGTCCTCAGGATGGCCACACTGGATGCCGCTCGCGCACTGGGAGTCGCTCGCGACCTGGGCTCTGTGGAGCCCGGCAAACTGGCTGACCTCATCATCGTAGCGGGCGACCCGCTGGCGGACATCAGCCATGCCGCCGATGTCCGGACCACCATTGTGGGAGGGCAAGCCCATATGCTGGAAAAACTACTGCAGCCCAGTAAAACCATAAACAGCGTTGGAAATATTTACAACTCTGCGCACAAATCAGGGTTTTGAATCCCCATTTCGGCTGCAATGATGCACTTTCTAAAAACCGGATTCGTTGCCCGGCCTGCATCATAAATCGCTGATCCGGGATAAAACCCTGCACTGTTGCGGCCTGGGGCGTACCTGACTGCTCGCAGGCACGATTACAGGGCCCTGACGAAGTGTCGAATTCTAATACACATGTTGCATCGAAGCAGCGAAATCATGCCACAAAAAAATATTAAGCCATTGTTTATAAAGATAATTATTCAGGATGGCACGAGTCTTGCTTTATATTAGCTGCGCACAAAAAAAGGTTTCTGCCAGCGGTGGCAGCATTCGACATCTTTATAGACATCGAAGCCAGAAGACGCTTAATTAGAAGAAGAAAAAAAACAAGTATAAAAATAAAGCAGCGGATTAATAATAACTATAAAAATCCACCACAGCCTCACCGCTTCAGTAGAAACCAAATTCGCGACAACAACAATAACCCGTATACCCCGCCTCCCACGCGGGGTTCTTTTTGCCTGTTAATCACGCACCGGGTTGCATCACCGACTTAAGCTGACGACAAATCACCCGCCGACCTGCACGGGTTCACGCTGTTAGACTGCCGCCATGCCTCACATACTTGAATGCACCGGCCTCAACGTTGCCGTCAACGGTCGAAATCTCGTAGAAGATCTCGACATCGCGTTGTCGCCCGGAGAATTCATTTGCATGCTTGGCCCCAACGGTGTCGGCAAAACACTGACACTGCATACACTGGCCGGCCTGCGTCCGGCGCAAAGCGGCACGATTCGGCTCAACGGCGAACCGCTGGAAAAACTGGACCGGTCGCTTATCGCGCAACGTCTGGGTTTACTGCTGCAAAACCCGGATGATGCTTTCCCGACCACTGTTTTTGAAACAGCATTAATGGGCCGCCATTCCCGCCTGGGATTCTGGCAGTGGGAAAGCGAACGGGATTTCAACATCACGCGGGCTGCTCTGGCAGCAATGGACCTGACGATGTTCGAGCACCGCAAATCCGCAACCCTCTCGGGCGGTGAACGCCGTCGTCTGGCGCTGGCGATGTTGCTCGTGCAAAACCCTGATGTCCTGCTGCTCGATGAACCGATGAATCACCTCGATCCGCTGCACAAACTGACGGTTCTGGACAGGCTCACATCACTGGTGCGGGAAGGAAAAACCGTGCTCACCAGCCTGCACGATCCGGCGACCGCGGGCCGTTACGCAAGCGCCGTGTTGTTGCTGTACGGTGACGGGCGCTGGCAATATGGCCCGACCGACGAGCTTCTGACGCCCGAGACTATGGAACGCCTCTACCGGACTCCGTTCGCCCGTTTCACACGTGACGAACAAAGCGTCTTATTGCCCGCCACTTGACACTCTTCAGCCCCGCTCTATACAGTCGCCGTCTCATCAGGTGTTTCCGACCTGCAGGTCGGAATAACGGGAAGCCGGTGCGTCGAAAGATATTTTCGGCCAGTCCGGCGCTGCCCCCGCAACGGTGATCGAGCTAAACCGAATTATCGGGCCAACCTCCGGCCCGAAGCCACTGCGATAATCGCGGGAAGGTAATTCGGCGAGGATACATTCCTGCTCGTCAGCCCGGAGACCGGCCTGGTGCAAGACGTGGGTGCGGCGGGCGCTCGTGCAGCTGATCGTCTTGGCCGCACGATTTCTCCCGTTCCCGTAGTAACACCACAACCACGCGGGGTCGCGTGAACCGGGAGCATAAAAATGAATCTCAACCATCAAATCGTCAGGCACGGTGCCGCCGTCTGTCTGACTTTTGCCATGGCAAGCGCCTTCGCGGCTGACGCGGACAAAAACACGGAAAACCTGCTCGTCACTGCGAACCGGACACCGACTCCGTTATCACAAGCAGGCAGCGCGGTATCGGTGGTGGACCGGGATACGCTGATCAATCGACAAAGTGTATTTGCATCGGACGCGCTTAAAGACGTGCCAGGCGTCATGGTAAGCCGCAGCGGTTCATTCGGATCCCAAACGCAAGTGCGTATCAGAGGCGCCGAAGCAAATCAGGTGCTGGTGTTTATTGATGGTGTCAAAGCAACAGACCCGGCGGCCGGCGACGAATTTACGTTCGAGCAGCTGGGAGCCTATGACATTGAGAGGATCGAAGTCGTCAGAGGGCCCCAAAGTGCACTTTGGGGCAGCGATGCGGTGGCCGGTGTGATCAATATTGTCACCCGGCGAACCGAAAGCGGACAAAATGCAGAAGGTTTCCTTGAAGGCGGATCATTCGGCACGATTCATGGCGGTGCCCGTACCGGCAAAAGATGGGATAACACGTCGCTTGATTTCAGCGCTTCTTACTATGACACCGATGGTGAAAATATTGCCCGGGACGGCAGCGAAGAAGACGGTTTTGATAACACGACGATTACGCTCACCGCCCGGAACAGTCCGCGCGACAATATCAAGCTGGGTTTCTTCGGGCGCTACAGCGACAGCACCAGTGAATTCGATAGCATCTCGCCGGTCACGGGGCTCCCGGAAGATGCGGACCTGAAAAGTGACGTGGATCTGGGCTACCTGCGGGCCAATGGCAATATCACTGTACTCGACGGCCTCTGGGATCATGGCTTGCGTCTGACCTGGAACGGATCCAACCGGGATAATTTTGACAACGGCAATGCAACCAGCACACAAGAAGGCAATCGCTACGGCGTTTACTACCAGTCGACATTCGGCTGGGGTGATATGAACGATGACTTATCACCCAATCAGTTGATCTTTGCGCTCGACTACGAGAAAGAAGAGTTCACGCAGCATGATCCGTTATATTCCGCCAACGATCAGGATGAGGACCGTGATTCGATCGGTTATGTGAGTGAGTACATCACTCAACTGAGCGATGCGCTGGCCGTTTCCGGCAGCGTCAGGTACGACGACAACAGCGACTTTGACAATGTGACGACATGGCGCCTCACCGGATCGTATACATTCGATACCTGGGCGACCCGACTGCATACCAGCGCCGGCACCGGACAAAAAGCGCCCACTTTCATCGAACTGTTCGGATTTTTCCCCGACGCTTTCGCCTTTCGCGGCAATCCGGACCTTGATCCGGAAAAATCGACCGGCTGGGATTTTGGACTCGAGCAGAAGTTTGTGGATAACCGCATCACCGCTGACGTCACCTATTTCAACTCAAAGCTGGAAGACGAAATCACCACAGTTTTTGACTTCGATGCCGGTACCGGCGAGTTTTTCTCCATACCGGTCAACCTCGATGGCGACAGCCGCCGCAAGGGCGTTGAAACAAGCATCAGCGGACGCCTGACCGACAGCCTGAGTACGACGGTCAGTTACACCTATACTGATACACGCCAGCCTGACCCGGCCGGCGGCTCAGTGCGCGAGGTTCGGCGACCACGCAACGTAGCCGGTGCCAATCTGAACTATGTATTCATCGACGGTCGCGCAAACCTGAATCTGAACGCCACCTACACCGGCGAGCAGACAGACAATTTTTTCGATCCGATTACCTTTGTATCCGAAAATGTAGAGCTTGATGACTACTGGGTTGTCAATCTGGCCGGACGCTATTCGCTGACGAAAAAGATAGCCCTACAGGCCCGGGTCGAAAACCTGTTCGACAAAGACTACGAGGATGTCTACGGGTTCTCGACCCCGGGTATCGGCGCCTGGGCCGGCATCCGCATGGCTTTCGGTAACTGATCGAAAAAAGACGACGCATCTCCCAGCCAGCATCACACCCACGATGCAAGTCCCGGTATGATGAGCAAATACAGCGGGAAATGATTACAGGTTTCTTATGGGGCACCGACTGAGCAAAATCTATACGCGCACCGGCGACGACGGGACAACGGGCCTGGGCACCGGCGACCGTGTCAATAAGGACCACCCGAGAATTGAAGCTTGTGGCACGGTCGATGAACTGAACAGCGCTGTCGGCGTATTGCTCGCCAGCGGGGAACTGCCGACACCCATCGCCAATCATCTGACAAGCATTCAGCACCGGCTGTTCGATCTGGGCGGGGAATTATGTATTCCAGGCAGTAGCGTAATTAATGAAGAATCAGTGACGCAGCTTGAATCAATTCTTGACGAGTACAACGCAAACCTGCCGCCACTCAAAGAATTCATACTGCCCGGAGGAAGCCCGGCAGCCGCTGCCTGTCACATGGCACGCGCTATCTGCCGCCGTGCCGAACGACGTGTTTTAACTCTGTCTCACGACGAACAGATCAACCCGCACAGCCTTAAATACCTGAACCGACTGTCGGACCTGCTGTTCGTGCTGGCAAGAGTGCTGAATCACGGTGCGGGACATCCGGAAACACTCTGGCTTCCACAGCAGGATTGACGGCCAGTTTCTCCCGCGCAAGATCCAGCAGATCACAGACCTGCCGGATGCCATCAAGCAATCGAACACTGGCCCTGCTGAGCAAATCGGCATTCGCGATATAAAGATTTTCGGCAGCAACGGCAGGCACACTGGGCCACGACTTCCAGGCTGACAGTGGCTCCGCCTGCCCTCCCATTGTTCCGGAACGGCTGGCAATGATCACTTCGGGACCGGCATCAAGAACTGACTCAACTCCGATCACCGGCGTCAGCTCAGTTAAATCAGCAAAAACATTTTCGCCGCCACAAAGCTCCAGAGCCTGACCAATCACGTGCCGACGGCTGACCGTTAACAGCGGCTGAGCAGATACCTGGTAAAAAACCCGGACCAGCGATGCAGCCTCGTATCGCTGGCGCAGGTCGGCAAGCCCGGCAACATAATCGTCCGCCGCTGAATTAGCCACATCAGACGTCCCCGCCAAAGCCCCGATTTCACGTATATGTGCGGCAACATCCTCCAGCCGGGTCGGCTCCATTGCCACGAGTCGGTAGTCCAGTTCTCGCAGACGGTCCTGAGTGCCCCGGGGGTTCCCTGAACGCCAGGCAAGAATCAGATCGGGCGACAGCTCGGCAATCGCTTCATAGTCGAGCCGAAATGCATCCCCGATCCGAGGCAGCGATCTGGCCGCATCCGGATAGTCACTGTAAGCGACGACACCGACGAGCCGGTCTCCGGCCCCCGCAGTAAAAACCAGTTCAGTAAGATGAGGCGATAAAGTAATGATCCGCTGCGCCGGTTCATCAGACTGCACCGGTGACACTTCGGAATCACAACCTGCACCGATCAGCAGGGTTGCCGCCAAAATCAGCATAACGCGGACAACGCAGTCCGCTGGCACCCGCGCGCGCTTCAAGTGTCACACCAACCAGTTGTAAAGGGTCAGAATAGCGAAAACCGGGCACCAGATCAGCCACAGCGTCCGGAATACAAGATTCCAGGCCGCCCGGATACGGGCCGAGGCCGGTGCTGCCTCATCGGCTTGACGACTCGAACCAAGCGCGCCGCAACCCGCACAACTCAATACATCATTATTAACGTCGAAAAAACGTGGCGCACAATGACTGTAATAGGCGCGCCAGCCCGAAACAGTTTCCTCGAAACTGCCCGCCAGAGCGTAGCCGGCAGCCAGCAGTCGCGCCGGCAGCCAGGCAAAAATACCGTGCAACATTCGCACGGCCCAGACAGTCACTTCTGCACCTTCCTGAAAATTGTCATCTTGTGACTGATAAGCGATTCGTCGGCGCATCAGGTCCAGTATCCGGAACCACCATGCGCCGGTCGGCCCGAGCAGTAAAAACCAGAACACCACACCGAAAATACGATTATTGGCCTGGACAAATATAGCGCGCTCGACGCTCCTGACCTTCTCATCGTCATCCCCGGGCAGTTCACCTTCTATAATTTCCCGCCCAATTCGATGAATATCTTCAGAATTATCTGCGTCAACCGCCTCACAATAATCGTCAACTTCCTGTTTCAGGTCTCGCGGACCCAGTGATATCAGCAACACGATGACTGCGAAAACAAAATACGGAATCTGCAGCAGTTCATTCACCAGCGCCATCGAAACCAGCGCAACCGGCAAGGTCAGCAAAAGTGCAATCGCCGTAACAGCGACAAGCACACCGGGGCCGGCGCGGCCTGGCAACTTCTTGAACAAAGCGTCAAAAACGGGATCCAGCCAGCGGAACTCACGCAAATGAAATAAATGGGTGAGCACACGCTCAAGACCCAGTCCTAATATCAACGCAACGAAATTCATATCATGAAAATCCTCGATGCATTATTCCGTGACCGCAGCATTGCTGTTAGTCCGATACAGCCAGTGCTGAACTTAAAACCCCCCAATCAAACACAGGCCCGGGATCTGTTTTCCGGCCCGGCGCCACATCACTGTGACCGACGACCGGGGCATCAGCCAGCGAAGGGATCGCCTGACGGATCGCAGATATGGTGTTCGCAAGCCGTTCATATTGCACGGTGGTGTACGGAATTTCATCCGTGCCCTCAAGCTCGATACCGATGGAAAAATCATTGCAGCAATCCCGGTCGTCAAAACAGGAGTCCCCCGCATGCCACGCACGTTTGAGCAAAGGCACATATTGCACAAGCTCGCCATCACGGCGAATCAGCAAATGGCTGGATACTTTCATCCCGGCAATTTCAGAAAAGTATGGATGAGTCTCCGGATGAAGATTATTCGTGAAAAAATGATCGATCCACGGCCCGCCGAACTCGCCGGGGGGAAGTGAAATACCGTGTACGATAATCAGACTGGCGACACAATCTCCGGGGCGCTCATCAAAATTAGGTGAGGGCACCTGCCTTGCTTGTCGGATCAGTCCGGTTTCCACGTCGACGTCGATCATAAACGATCCGTAATCCGATACGGGCTAACTGTAGCATTACCGGGCGTACGACGCGCCGGGGCGGGCAAATAATGGATAATGCAGTCATGCGCTTGAGCAGAATCTATCATCCGGCGCCGTTGGCAAAAGACGGCCAGATCACCCTCACAGGCCACGCAGCCAATCATGTCTCTCGCGTGTTGCGCCTTGGCGAAGGCGCCAAACTGACTCTTTTTAACGGCGATGGCGGTGATTACGCAGCAACAATCCAATCCATCGGACGACGCGATGTGACCCTTGCCGTTCACGAATTTCAGCCGGTGGAACGCGAGTCGCCACTGGACATCACATTACTTCAGGGTATCTGCCGTGGTCAGAGAATGGACTGGCTGCTGCAAAAATGTACAGAACTGGGTGTCGCCCGCATTCAGCCCGTACTGTCGGACAGGGTGGTCGTAAAACTAAGCGGCGAGCGTGCCGAAAAAAAACTCGAACACTGGCGTGGCGTGGTCATTGGTGCCTGTGAACAGTCCGGCCGGGCAAAGCTTCCTCAAATCAGCGCACCCGAATCGCTGCAGACCGCCATCACATGCCTGCCGGAAGATACGGCGCGCCTGGTCATGGACCCGGCCGGCACAGACCGGCTCAGCCCTTCCATCGGGCGATCCCGTGCGGTCATTATCCTGACAGGGCCAGAAGGGGGCCTGACAAACGGCGAGCGGCAAGCAGCGATTGAAGCGGGCTTCAAGAGCCTCCGCATCGGCCCGCGCATTCTTCGCACCGAGACGGCGCCGATCGTGATGATCAGTATTCTGCAGTATCTATTCGGTGACCTGGCCGGCGAACAAGGCTGACCAACCAAAGCGGTAACCCGACCGGTATATCAGGCCAGAGTGGAACCGGCTGATTGAAGGCGCTCGCTAATCAGCGTTTCCACAACCTGCAGATCCGGTATCAGCGGGTATTCATTGATCATTCTGATCTGGCAGATCACCGGTCCGTCTTTCGGCCAGGCCTGCTGGTCATCCCGTTGCATGACATCGCGATTAACGCGCACCAGTTGCGGAAACCCTTCCGTCAGTATGCCGAAATAACCTGCCTCCAGCGTCCCTGACATCGCCTGGAAAACAGCCACACGCGTCCGCCCCCCCGGCTCTGACGACGGCAAGCCGCACAATTCTTCAAAACAAATAATCGGCACCTGCTGATCATTCCATTGCAGGAAACCCCGGAACCATGGAGCATCGTCAATCATTTCATCGCCACGCGTAAACCGGATCACCTCCGCCACACAGGATCTCGGCACAATCAGCCGGTTTTTGTACAAAGGTACGAGCAGGCTATAAAGTTCTTCAACTTTTTCCATAGCTAAGGAACCTCTGATTTATTCTGGGCGAAGTAGATTGTGTCCAAAATGTTCAGATTCAAGGCGCGGATCGCACGTAATAGCCGGCTATTGCGAAGATTCGCAACGCAGAAGCTGGACATTTTGGGCGCAAGATACGAGTTCATGAAGTGATCAGAGGTTCCCTAAGAGATTTCGCTCGCCTGTACACGATTCAGCTGATGCTGAACCGCTTCCAGAAGTTCCTGCTCCTGGTAGGGCTTACCCAGGTAATCATCCACGCCCAGCTCGATCGCCCGCGCCTTGTGTTTATCACTGACACGCGACGTCACCATGATAATCGGCATGTCCTTCATAAGCGGATTATTACGTACGTGTGATGCAAATTCGTAGCCATCCATGCGCGGCATTTCAACGTCAAGCAAAATAATGTCAGGCGTGTGACTCTGCAGAACACTAATGGCCTCTACACCATCTTTTGCCGTGACCACGCGCATGCCATTGCGCTCAAGCAGCCGCTGAGTGACACGCCGCATCGTGATGGAATCGTCGACAACCAGCACAAGCGTTTGTTCCTGACCGTAGTCAATCGGAAGTGCCGCAGGCTCCATCGGCGGCCTCGATGACCGCACGAGTGCGCCAACATCCAGTATTACGACGATGCGGCCATCACCCAGAATGGTGGCGCCGGATATGCCGCGAATCGCAGCCAGTTGCTCACCGACAGACTTGACGACGATTTCTCGGCTATCGAGCATCTCGTCGGTCACCAGGGCGGCTGAATTTTCTCCCGCCTGAACAAGAATCAGGGAGATTCGATCCTGATCCTCGGCGATCCGTGACGGACCCAGATCAAGGAACTGGCCCAGGTGACGGAAATAGTACACATGACCGCCGTATTCAATTTTCGGTTCGGGCTCGGCGATCATGGTTTCGAATTCCGATCGGGAAACCCGAATAATGCCCTCAACGGTCGGCAGTGGCAGCGCATACAACTCAGGACCGGCGCGAACGATCAAAGCTTGCGTAACAGCCAGCGTGAACGGCAGCCGGATCGAAAACCTGCTGCCTGTGCCGGGCCGCGACTCGATGCGCAGCGTGCCACCGAGCTTCGATATTTCGCTGGCGACGACGTCCATGCCGATACCGCGTCCGGCGGCCTGGGTCAGATGATCTGCCGTTGAGAACCCGGGCCGTAAAATAAGCTGCATCGCCTCTTCATCGGTGATATCAGAATCCTCTTCGACGATATTCGCTTCAACAGCCTTCTTCTTAATGCCTTCGATGTCCAGACCACGCCCGTCGTCCGACACATCGATCACCACCTCGGAACTCTCCCGGTGCAAACTGATGACAACATTGCCGGTGGCGGGCTTGCCGGCGGCCTCGCGTTCTTCCGGCAACTCAATGCCGTGGATGACGGCATTTCGCAGCAGGTGCTCGAAAGGCGGCAGCATGCGATCAAGAACCTGCCGGTCAAGTTCATCGGAACCTTGAAGAACAAGCTCGGCGCTCTTGCCCTGTTCAGATGCAGTCTGGCGAACAAGCCGCCCCAGTCGCGCCGAATGATGCTGAAAGCGAACCATCCGGGTTCGCATCAGGCCATCCTGCAACTCATTCGTCGTACGGGCCTGCTGCACCAGCAGCGCTTCTGTTTCGCTGATCAGGCTGTGCAGGAGGTCCTTCAAACTATTGACGTCACTGGCTGTCTCACCCAGACCGAGTGACAGCTGCTGAATTCGTGAATAACGATCCAGTTCAAGCGGATCGAAATCCTCGTCTTTCTCAATTTCGGAATGATGGATGTACAAAATCTGCGCTTCTGTGGCCGTCTCCAGGTTTCTTAGCTGATCACGCAGACGAATGACGGTCTGGCCAAGTTCATCCAGGTTGAACTGCACCTGGCTCATTTGCTGACTCAACCGCGAATGAAAGATGCTTATTTCGCCCGCATTATTCAACAGATTTTCGAGCAACGCCGAATCCACCCGCGCCATTTCGCGGCGCTCCGGACCGACTGCAGCTTCACGCGATGCCGGTGTCGGCGCTGGAATCAGGTTGGTCAGGTCACCATCAGTCGGACGCGCCGGCTGTTCAAGCTCACGGGCCAGCTGCAGGATCTGCTCCAGGGCCGGAATCCGACCCGGCAAATCGGCTACCTCGTCAGCAGGCTCATCGTCTGCTCCGGGTTCTTCAACCTCTTCGGCTTCCCCAGCTTCTTCTTCTGCTTCTTCTGCT
>PVMS01058770.1_pt1 | contig 15564 bp, 14 predicted proteins | sample 1853461 | NCBI WGS metagenome assembly PVMS01 (sample SAMN08582032, study PRJNA380276) | Marine sediment metagenome, whole genome shotgun sequencing project. | isolation source: ocean sediment barecode stripped | collected 2017 | reverse complement strand
CCCATTGCGCAATATTCCCCACTGCTGCCTCCCGTAGGAGTCTGGGCCGTGTCTCAGTCCCAGTGTGGCTGATCATCCTCTCAGACCAGCTATGGATCGTCGCCTTGGTGAGCCTTTACCTCACCAACTAGCTAATCCAACGCAGGCTCATCCGATAGCGCGAGGTCCGCCTCTCGTAAAAGAAACGGGGCCCCCGCTTTCCCCCATAGGGCGTATGCGGTATTAGCATGGTTTTCACCATGTTGTCCCCCACTACCGGGTAGATTCCTACGCGTTACTCACCCGTCCGCCGCTGTACTCGGCCCGAAGGCCTTTCTCGCTCGACTTGCATGTGTTAGGCCTGCCGCCAGCGTTCAATCTGAGCCATGATCAAACTCTTCAGTTTAATCTTTAACCTCTGCTACAAAAGCAGCAAGAGGGGATGATTACGTGGTTAACCCCACTTCACCATCCAAATCTAAGGCTCAGACACAATTCGAAATCAAAAATTACAATAATGAATTAATGAGTCACTTGTTGTGTCTGAATAGTTGTGACAACTATCCCAACAAGTGCCCACACATCTGTCTTCATCTTCTTGTTAAACAACATCTGCTGCCGCCAGGGCGCAGATAAGCGGTGAGGCGAGCCTCAACCGCGGAGGCGTATTATACCGATCACCACCGTCAAGGCAACAATAAATTTAAAATTCTTGCCACCTTATTTCCCTCATGTCCTACCCCACAATTGAACCCTAAGCTTTTGAAACTGTTTGGGTTTTTAGGGGCTTAAAAGCCGCCTGTGTGGTGCCGGTCATGCTCGAGGGACGCGAACTATACGCAGAGCAATTTGGAAGAGCAAGCGCTTTGACAAGAAAATTGGGAAATGCGGATTTTTGCCCTTTTTGCAAGGCTGCTGATCCGCTCAATCCAGCTCGAACAGGTGGTATTTCTTCTTGCCCAGCTTAACCAGGAAGAAGCGCCCGAAAGCCGCCTCACCGGGCACAAAGCAGCTCGCCACATCGGCATTATCATCCCAGCCTATAACCCGGTTGTTCACTGTAACCGCATTGCGACCCAGGGCATCCTTCACCTGCTTGCCGGAGTTCGCCATCCCCGCGTCCGTCAGCATTTGGGTCAGCGTCGGGGGAAGCTCGCCTCTAGCCACTGTACTGGCAGGCAAACCATCCTGGCGCAGTTGCAGCATGTCGCTCTCGGACAACGCCTCAATAGAGCCTTTAAACAGCGACTCGGTAATGCGTACAGCAGCATCCAGCCCATCTTGCCCGTGTACCAGGTGAGTGACTTCCCGCGCCAGTACCATCTGCGCCTCGGGTCTGCCCTGGCGTTCGGCATCGGCACGCTCTATGGCGTCTATCTCCGCCACGTCCATAAAAGTGAAGTATTTCAGGAACTTGTATACATCCACATCCGCCGTACCCAGCCAGAACTGGTAGAACGCGTAAGGAGAGGTGCGCGCGGGATCCAGCCACACTGTACCCGACTCGGTCTTGCCGAATTTGGTGCCGTCCGCTTTGGTGATCAGCGGCATGGTCAAGCCAAACACCTGGTTGCCGTACAGCCGGCGGGTGAGGTCAATACCGCCGGTGATATTGCCCCACTGGTCAGAGCCCCCCAGCTGCAGGCTACAACCGTAGCGCTTGTTCAGTTCGGCAAAATCAAAGGATTGCAGAATCATGTAGGTGAATTCGGTGTAGCTGATACCGCTGCCTTCCCGCTCGATACGCTGCTTTACCGACTCTTTCTGGATCATGGCGTTTATAGAAAAATGCTTGCCCACATCGCGCAGGAAGGTCAGTACATCCAAGCCGGCAGTCCAGTCCAGGTTGTTCACCACCACGGCCGAGGCCTCCCCCGCGTCAAAATCAATAAACCGGGAAACCTGATGTTCAATCTTGCCCACCCAGTCCGCTATCACTTCCGCGGTTTTCAACTGCCGTTCCTGCGCCTTGAAGCTCGGGTCGCCTATCAAGCCGGTGGCGCCACCCACCAGGGCCAGCGGTTTGTGCCCGGCCAACTGGAAACGGCGCAACATCAGCAGGGGAACCAGCGAACCGATGTGCAGGCTGTCGGCAGTTGGGTCAAAACCGCAATATAAGGTGCGCATACCACCGTCCAACCAGCCGGGAAGATCATCTTCACCGGCAATCTGGGAAATCAGTCCGCGGGCGCGGAGATCGTCGAGTAGTGCACTGCTCATTGGGCTTTTCCCAGTCTGCTAGATTGTGTTCAGTTCAACCTAGAAACCGCAGTCGGGCGCGAAAAAGATGTACAAGATATTGATGTGCATGGGGAATTTGAAAAACGCGTGGTCACCTTATTGGTGATGAGCGATTTTTCAAATTTTCCAGGTGCATCAAGAGCTTGTGCAGACTTTCGTGATCCGACTGCGGTTTTTAGGTTCAAGGGGCGCCAACCATACAACACCGCCTCTGAAATGCAAACACTGGTATATTTTTGAATGCTTCATATTTTTGGGTGAGAGTGGATACACCCCGCTCAATAGGCTTGGGTATGACACTCAGTAGCTGCACGGTGCGGGTGGAGCCACTTGAGGGCATGGGGTTTTAACCGAAAGTGGCTCCACCCGCTCCGTGCAGCGGGATCATCGCCACATACCTGACATAGATGATACGAGCGTCATTCGTATATATCCCAGCTGTAGAATTTCTTCAATTTTTTATATACTGCGCCCCTACACACCAAAAAGAACCCAGGGGATATGTCAGCAGCGAGACGACCGCGGGGGGCCACCGCAATTCGCGACGATCAAATGCAACTGCCGCAGATACAGCTGCCGCAGCTCAGCCTGCCACCCAAACACGTATTAGTGGCTGTGGCTATAATTGCATTTGTCGCCATCGCGTTTATCTCAGCGACCCCTGACAAGGACGATACCAGTACGCGAGGCGAGCTCGAGGTACCGCCGCACACGGCGCAATCGCAGCCCAACCCGGACGCGACCCCCGGCCCAATGACCGACTCCAGTAGCCAGGAGCTGTTCACGGCCGCCCAGTCGCCCCAACAGCTCTGGGCAGAACAGACAGTAAAAAGCGGCGACAACCTGTCGCTGATCTTCAAGCGGGCCGGGTACAACGACGGGGACTTGCACCGGGTAATCAGCCAGTCTGCCGACGGGAAGTCGCTGGGGCGCATCTTTCCGGGGCAAACCATCGCCTTCCAGGCGCATGAGTCAGGCGAATTGGCGGCGGTTCGCCATGTTAAATCACCGCTGGAAACGGTGACCTACCGGCACGGCGCCTCCGGTTTTGACAGCCAGGTGCAGACCCGCACCCCCGAGGTGCGCGAAACCTGGGCCGCCGGCGAAATTACGTCCTCCCTGTTCATGGCCGGACAGGAGGCGGGCCTGTCACAGAACATGATCATGCAATTGGCCAACATTTTCGGCGGTGTCATCGACTTTGTACTGGATCCGCGCAAGGGCGATACCATCCATCTGGTGTACGAGGACCTGTATCTGGACGGCGAAAAATACAAGGACGGCGATATTATCGCCGCCTCCTTCACCAACCAGGGTAAGACATTCAACGCATTTCGCTATACCGATGCCAATGGCGACGCCAGTTACTACAATGAGCAGGGCGTAAGCATGCGCAAGGCTTTCCTGTTGGCACCCGTGGACTTCACCCGTATCAGCTCCAATTTCAACCCGCGCCGGCTGCACCCCATCTACAAGACCAGCCGCCCCCACCGCGGCACCGATTATGCGGCCTCTCGGGGCACCCCGGTTTTTGCCACGGGTGACGGGCGCGTGTACAAGACCGGTTATAGCAAAGCCAACGGCAACTATGTGTTCATACAGCACGGTGAACAGTACGTCACTAAATACCTGCACCTGCACAAACGCAAGGTGAAAAAGGGGCAGCGGGTCTCCCAGAGCCAGATTATCGGCACGGTGGGCTCTACCGGCGCGGCCACCGGCCCGCACCTGCACTATGAGTTCCTGATGAACGGCGTGCACCGCAATCCCCGTACCATCCACAAGAAACTTCCCAAGGCCAAGTCACTGCCCACAGCGGAAATGCCCCGGTTCCAGCAGGCCATCAACAAGGCCTCCACGCAACTTGCAGCCCTGCGCTCCGATAACCGGCTGGCAATGAACGATTCAGCCAGCCCTTCTACAGTTGTACACTGACTCAAATATGAGCAACGATGCACTGTATGTGGGCCTGATGTCAGGCACCAGCGTGGATGCCGTGGACAGCGCCCTGGTTCGTGTTAACGCCAGCGGCGTGGAACTGGTCAGTACCCATGAGCACGCAATCCCAGCGGCGACCAGAGCGCGTATCGCGGCCATCAGCCATACAGGCCCCGACGAGATTGAGCGTATGGGCGCGCTGGACCGTGAGCTGGGGCTGCTGTTTGGGGAGGCCACACTGGCGCTGTTGGCAGCAGCCAATACGCGGCCGGACAAGGTGACAGCGATTGGCAGTCACGGACAAACCATCCGCCATCGCCCGCCATCAGGCGCAACAAATGCCGCCGAAAGTTTTACCCTGCAAATCGGCGACCCCAATACCATCGCCGAAAATACCGGCATTACCACGGTTGCCGACTTCCGGCGCAGGGATATCGCCGCAGGTGGCGAGGGCGCACCACTGGCCCCTGCCTTTCACGCCGCCGCTTTCACGAGAAAGGATGTAAATCGCGCCATAGTGAACATCGGCGGCATAGCGAACGTCACTCTGCTTGAAGGGGAGGATCTGCACAGTGGCTTTGACACCGGCCCGGGCAATACCCTGCTGGACCACTGGGTAATGCGCCACCAGGGAGAGTCTTTTGATCGCCACGGCCAGTGGTCGGCGGAGGGAGAAGTCATAGAGAGAATTCTGCAACGCTTATTGCAGCACCCTTACTTCCAGAGGTCGGGGCCGCGCAGCACCGGTCTGGAAATGTTCAATCTGGAGTGGCTGGATAATTGCCTCGCCCAGAGCGAAAGCCTCTCCCCCCGGGATATACAGGCAACCCTGGCGGAGCTCACCGCGATCACCATCGCCAATGCCGTGCGCGACAGTGCAGTGGAAGTATCAGAAATATACGTCTGTGGCGGCGGCGCCCACAACACGGACCTGATGCGCCGCCTGTATCACAAGCTGGCTCCCGCCAAGCTAGACAACACCTCGGTTATTGGTATGGATCCGGACTGGGTGGAAGCCGCCACGTTTGCCTGGCTGGCCGGGCAGACCCTGGGTGGATTGGCTGGCAACGCCCCGGTTGTTACCGGCGCTGCAGGGCCGCGAGTGCTGGGTGGCATCTACCCGGGTTAAGCCAGGTTAAAAGTAGATGTAGTTCTTTTCTTTCGCCAGGCGCAGGACCTCAGCAGGCCCGTAGGCAACCGTTTCAACAAAGGGCTGTAAATCTTCCTCATCCACCCCGTGGCCACCCATCCAGGTGCGGCAGGCCTTGACCTCGATCACACCCATGGCGGAAAGGCTGGCTGCCAGATCCACCGTTTTCTTGTTAGCCAGGTAATTCTGGCGCAACAGGTTTCTCACGACCGGCCCGTGTAACACGAAGGTAACTTCGGCCGTATCCCCCTGGGAAACCGCACCTTCCAGTAAAAATTGCTCCGCCCGCTCCAGCAGTTGTCGGAACTCTTCCACGGTTTGCAGCTCGATATCAGCAACGTAGTACTGCTCATCCGGGGCGGCTTCCTGGGCCATCGCCGCAAGCGAGAACACCAGCAACAGCACTTTACATGGCAACAGCAAGACCAACCGCACTGCAGCGTAATTCAATGGCTTATAATCTAGATGGAAAAGGATGAGCCACAACCACAGGTGGCGGTGGCATTGGGGTTATTGATCACGAACCGTGAGCCCTCCAGGCCCTCGGTGTAATCTACCTCAGACCCCGCCAGATACTGAAAGCTCATGGGATCGATCAACACGGCGACACCGTCTTTTTCTATTACGGTGTCATCTTCTGCGGCGAGCTCATCGAAGGTGAACCCATACTGGAAGCCGGAGCAGCCGCCGCCGGTGATAAAAACACGCAGCTTAAGCTCGTCATTCTCCTCCTCCGTTACCAGGTCACGCACTTTTTGCACGGCGCGGTCAGAGAGGCTTATGCTAGCCGGGTTGAATGATTCAACTAATGTTTCACCTAATGTTTCAACTACTGACATCGCTTGTTTCCGGGGCCAAGTGGGGCCACCTTTTGGTATTGCGGCCGGACATTATCTTAAATCCGACTAATTTAGTCAACTTTAGCCGAAGCAACGTTAGCCGAAGCAAGCGCTCCTGCCTTTATCTTGCCACCTGCCTCAGCCACCTCCACGCCAGGTTCCGGTGCTTTCTCCCCGCCTGGGTCTGCCACCACAATGTGGGTGAGACTGCCGTTGACCTCTGAACCCGCCGCCATCTCCAGCAGAGCATAGAATACGTTGCCTTGCACCCGCCCCCGCGGTGCCAGCTCAAGGTGCTTGCTGGAATGGACATCACCCTGCACAGTACCATTGATAATCACACCCGGGGCACGAATTTCACCTTCGACCCGCCCCTTATCCACCACCCGAACCAGGGCATCCACACCCGGCTGAGCGACAATGTTACCCTGCACCAGGCCCTCGATATCGAGGTTACCACTGAAGTGAAGATCACCGACGACCACAGTATCCGTGGAGATCAGGGTCGTGCCGCCGGACACACTGAAAGTGGATTTCTTACTTCCCCACATGGGTAAACCTCTCTTGTAATTGCCAGGGATACTGCTCCCTGACTTCAGCCTTGCGCGGCGTACTGGAGCTGGCCACCACACTCACACCCCGGGGCTCAAAGCCTGCCGGCAGTACCAATTCACCCTCTATAGACTGAAAATACCGGAAACGCAATTGCAGTACGCCATCCCCAAAATCATCCGAGAGTTCTGCCAGGGGATAACTAACCTGCTCTTCACCGAGCAACCCAAACACCTCAGCGGACAACTCGCCCTTGAGCAAAGGGTGTTTACGGGACTCCTGCTGCACCACGATCCGATAGGCGTAGCGCCCCGGCTCATCTCGCGCCACCAACTCGATATTGCGCAGGCTCAGGCCATTGGCAATCTCCCCCGGCGCCATCAGGCTGGTGTAAAAGCGCAGCCCTTCTCCCAGCTCGGCAATCCGCTCTTTCTGGGCGGCTAACTCCTGGCGGACCATCTCCAGCGCCTTGCGGTCCATCTCATGCCGGGTGCGCTGCACCTGCAGTTCACCGGCCAATGCTTTTTGCTGCTCCCGGGCGACGGGAAGTTCCTGCTGCATAGCCCGGTAGGCATCAGGGTCTATGCCCATGCCACTGTAGGCGGCGCGCTGCCCCAGATAGAAGCCCAGCGCCAGAACCAGCGCGCCCGCCAACGCCAGTATCAGGATAAAAAGTCTCTTGCGCCGCTGGCGGTAGTCGGCAGTCATGGTGCGATAGGGATGAGTTGTCATTGCGGCTGGCTCCCAGTGTACCTCGTCACTCATAATGTAACATTCAGAGCCACCCAATTCGTTCGCTGTAAGGCGCAGTTCGCAGGGAATGTAGGTACCTTTCCAAGAGCTGCAACGCGGCAGCGGACGAATTGGGTGGCTCCCTGCGGGCGAGCCGCCATGGGGTCATCAACTGCGTTGCGCCTTCTTGACATAGGCCCACTATGCCTGCGAAAACGCGTCTTGTTGCTAACCCCATGGTGACTCGCTGAATGTTACATTATGAGTGACGAGGTACACTAGCTCTCAGGGCAACAGGCCAACCTGTTGCAAGCCCATATTCTCCGGCAGCCCCAGCATGATATTCATATTCTGCACGGCCTGGCCCGAAGCACCCTTGACCAGGTTGTCTATGGTCACCATTACCACCACAGTATCGCGCTGCTGGGGCACGGTAATGGCAATCTGGCAACGGTTAGCGCCCTTCACCGTGCGGGTCTGGGGAAACATCCCCGCTGGCAGTACATCCACAAAGGGCTCGTCTGCATACCAGGTCTCGTATAAGGCCTGTAAATCTTCCGTATCGCCACGCAACTGCGCGTACAGGGTCGAATGAATACCACGAATAATGGGCAGCAGGTGCGGCACGAAAGTCACCTGTACCGACTCACCCGTCACATCCGACAGCCCCTGCTCTATTTCCGGCAAGTGACGGTGCCCACTGACTCCGTAGGCCTTGAAACTATCCGACGCCTCGCTGAGCAAGTTGTCTATTTTGGCCTGGCGTCCGGCGCCGCTCACCCCCGACGCCGAACTGGCGATAAGATGCGCGGGGTCTACCAGACCGCGTGCCAACAGCGGGATAAGCCCCAGCTGTACTGACGTGGGGTAGCAACCCGGGCAGGCCACTAACCGGGCGCCAGCTATTTTCCCCCGGTTGACCTCGGGCAGGCCGTACACGGCCTCGGCCAGCAGCTCCGGGCTGGCGTGGGGCTCACCGTACCAGTGTGACCACAGTGCTGCGTCCCGGATACGATAATCCGCGGACAGATCCACCACGCGCGCGCCGGCGACCAGCAACTGCGGCACCAGATTCATTGCGACGTTGTGCGGTGTGGCAAAGAACACCACGTCGCAGGTGGCCAATTGCTGTACATCGGGTTCGGTGAAAGCCAGCTCATAATGTCCGCGCAGGTTGGGGAACAGGTCATCCACACGGCGGCCACTCTCGGCGCGTGACGTGATCACCACCACTTCCGCCTCCGGGTGCAACGCCAGCAAGCGCAACAATTCCACGCCGGTATAACCGGTACCACCCACTATGCCTACCTTTACCATGTCACTCTCTTTATCACTTTCTCCAGCCAAACCTTGTTTATAGTCAATAGTCGAATGAATTCTACCCAATAGTATAAAAGCAATAAGCCGCGAGATAACTGTTAATATTGGTGTTTTGTAATCCGCTTGAGACTGATGTGCGCAACCTGCTGAACAGCTACAGGCAACAACTGACCAACTATGAGTCAGTCTTGGCCTACTCCCTGCTGGGCATCGTAGGCGGTTTGGCTTCGGGCCTGGTGGTACTGGGCTTTGAACTGGCTATCGGGGAACTGGCCAGAGTTTGGGGGGTTGGCGACGGCGGCGAAAACTTTGAGGCGCTGCCACAATGGGCGCTATTCGCCCTGCCGGCAGGTGGCGCCACTATTCTGGGTATTCTCTACTCGCTGCTCAAACCTGAAGATCGCGAAACCGGCATTGTCCACGTCATCAGCCGCATGCACTCTCACTATGGCGTCCTGCCCCTGCGCAATGCGCTGGTACAGTTTGTGGCCGGTACCTTCGCCCTCGCCACCGGCCAGTCCGGGGGGCGAGAGGGCCCGGGGGTGCATCTGGGTGGCGCCGTGAACAGCCTGCTGGGCCAGTGGCTGAGATTGCCCAACAACAGCCTGCGCATATTGATCGCCTGCGGCACTGCCGGTAGCATCGCCGCCGCCTTCAACACCCCCCTGGCAGGCGTGATTTTCGCCATGGAAGTGATCATCGCGGAGTACACCGTGGTGGGGTTTATCCCGGTGATATTGGCGGCCGTCTCGGCAGCGACAGTGAGCCACTTCCTGTCCGGCGGTGGAGCGGTGTTCGTCATCCCCCCATTGCATCTGCAATCCCTGCTGGAGCTCCCTTATATCATCCTGCTGGGGCTTTGTTGCGGGGCCGCCGTGGCGCTGTTCATCCGTATCATCAAACTCTCCGCACGCCTGTCACACTGGCCTGTGGCACTGCGCTTCGCCCTGGCCGGCATCTTTACCGGCACCCTGGCCCTGGTCGTGCCACAAATTATGGGGGTAGGCTATGACACCCTGAACCTGGCGCTGCAGGGCGAACTGGCGCTGAAGGCGCTGCTGGTGATCGCCGGATGCAAGCTGATAGCGACAGCGTTTAGTTGCGGCATGGGTCTGCCCGTGGGTCTTATCGGTCCCAACCTGTTGATCGGCGCCTGTATGGGAGGGGCCCTGGGCATGGTCGGCGCCATGATCCAGCCGGAGCTGGCCTCGGATCCGACCCTGTATATAATCATCGGTATGGGTGCAGCCATGGGCACAGTGCTCAATGCGCCACTGGCGGCTATCCTGGCGGTGATAGAACTGACCGGGTCGATCAGTATCAGTGCGGCGGCGATGCTGGCCATTGTGACCGCCACCCTCGCCAACACCAGCCTCTTTCACCAGCGCTCGGCTCAGCAGACGGTTTTGAGGCAGTTACAACGGCTGGTTCCCGATGACCCACTCAACCAGCTGTTGCATCGCACCGACGTCAACTCCACCATGGATACCCGGGTGGTGAGAGTCCCGATCGCACTGCAGCTGGACGACCTGGAACCCTTGCTCGAGTTTACGCCTACCTGGTGCCTGGTGCAGCGGGAGGGGGAAGACCTCTACCTGGTACAGGGCCGTGAGTTGCTGGACTGGCTGTCACAGCAGAGTATAGATGACAATGCTGCCACCGACCTGACGGAAGCCGATATCCGCCGCTGGACCATAGCTCCGGTGCCGATGCAGGCTACGCTGCGCCAGGCCATGGATGCCATGCGTTCGGACACAGCGGAGGCAGTTTGCGTTTACGAACGCAGTGCCAATACCGGCAAGCGGATACTGCACGGTGTGATAACCAGGGAGAGCATCGAGAAATTCTCCCTGGCAAGATTGTGACAGATTGTAACGAGGACAGAACATGCTTTGGCTGAAAGCCTTCCATATTATTTTCGTCGTTTGCTGGTTTGCCGGCCTGTTCTACCTGCCCCGCATCTTCGTGTACTACGCCGCCAGTGAGCACCTGGTGGTCCGCGCGCAACTGGCCGTGATGTCGCGCAAACTGTACCGCTTTGTCACCCCCATTATGATTATCGCCATCGCTCTGGGCCTGGCCATGGTCGCCATGAACCCGGATTATTACCTGCAGTCCAAATGGATGTGGGCCAAGTTGGGGGGCGTGGCCTTTCTGTTTGTCTATCACCTGCAGTGCGGCCGCTATGTCTACGCCATTAACAATAATCTCAACAAGCGCGGTCACGTGTTTTACCGGTTTTTCAATGAGGTGCCCGTGTTATTTCTGTTTGGCATTGTGATACTGGCGGTAATCAAGCCTTTTTAAGATCACGGAGAATTATCGACCCCGACCTTGAACGGGGACTGGAGTTCGACGCGTGAGTCCCGCGCAGGCGGGAACCCAGTAAAATCAAGGGCTTGCTGGATCCCCGCCTGCGCGGGGACGACAAATATGTGAGTTTCCGGACGGGCACCAGGTAGCTGCTTTCGGGATTTTTTTGCCCTGCAAAAGCATGGGGTTCTAACTGAGCAGGGCAAAAAAATCCCGGGAGCAGCGGGACGTAGCCAATTTCCCTTTAAGTAAGTACCATTCGCCCCAGCCCCGATGATTACCCTCACAGTAACCAGGCTACGCCTGCGGGACCTACACTCAGGACAAAACTACCATGAGCACCTCAGAACAACTGTTCGAACGCGCCAAACAACATATCCCCGGCGGGGTCAATTCGCCGGTGCGCGCCTTCAAGGCCGTGGGCGGCACGCCGGTATTTATCGAGCGCAGCGAGGGTCCCTACGTGTTCGACTGCCAGGGCAAACGCTACATTGACTACGTCTTGTCCTGGGGCCCCATGCTCATGGGTCACAACCACCCGGCGGTGCGCGAGGCCGTGGTGCAACAAAGCGAGAAAGGCCTGAGCTTTGGCGCTCCCACCGAGTTGGAAATACAACTGGCGGATCGCATCTGCGACATTATGCCGGGTATGGACATGGTGCGCATGGTCAACTCCGGCACTGAAGCCACCATGAGCGCCATCCGCCTGGCCCGGGGCTACACCGGGCGTGACACCATCGTCAAATTCGAAGGCTGCTACCACGGCCATTCGGATTCCCTGCTGGTCAAGGCCGGCTCCGGCGCACTCACCCTGGGCGTGCCCAGCTCACCGGGTGTGCCCGCCGCGGTGGCAGATTTCACCATGACCCTGACATACAACGACAGCGAGGGTGTACGCCAGGCCTTTAGCCAGTACGGGGATCGTATCGCCTGTGTGATCGTGGAACCGGTGGCGGGCAATATGAACTGCATTCCACCGGCACCCGGGTTTCTGCAAACCCTGCGAGAAGTCTGCACCGCCAGTGGTGCGGTGCTGATCCTGGACGAGGTGATGACCGGATTTCGCCTGGGCCTGCAAGGGGCGCAGGGGTACTACGGTATCGAGGCCGACCTGACCACCCTGGGCAAGGTCATCGGCGGCGGCATGCCCGTGGGCGCCTTTGGCGGCAAGGGCGAGATAATGCAACAAATTGCCCCTCTGGGCCCGGTATACCAGGCGGGTACTTTGTCCGGCAACCCCATCGCCATGGCCGCCGGGCTCGCTACCCTGGAGATCATTTCACAGCCAGGATTCTATGAGCCCATATTCGCCCGCACCGAGGCCCTGTGCCAGGGGCTACGCGATGGCGCCAGGGACGCGGGCATCTCTTTCACCACTAATCATGTGGGTAGTATGTTCGGCGGATTCTTTACCAGTGAACAGGAGGTGAGCAATTACAGCCAGGTCATGGCCTGTGACATTGCGGCCTTCAATCAATTTTTCCACCTGATGCTGGAGCACGGCGTTTATCTCGCGCCCGCGTCCTACGAGACGGGCTTTATGTCCAGCGCCCACGGCGAGGGCGATATCGCGCAAACTATCGCGGCCGCCAGAACCGCCTTTGCCAGCCTTTGAATGAGGAATTTTCAATGACATTCACAACTGAGCGCGGCCCGTTTCCGCAGACTCGCATGCGTCGCCTGCGGGCCAATGACTTTGCCCGCCGCCTGGTGCGGGAGAACGAACTGACGCCGGCGGATTTTATCTTTCCGGTATTCGTACTGGAGGGCAGTGGACAAAGAGAAGCGATTCCCTCCATGCCGGGTATTGAACGGCTCAGCATCGACCTGTTGCTGCCCCAGGCCCGGGAAATCCAGCAACTGGGCATCCCGGCTATCGCATTGTTTCCGGTGGTGGCGCCAGAGCGCAAAAGCCTGATGGCAGAGGAGTCCTTCAATGCCGACGGACTGGTACAGCGTACGGTGCGTGCATTAAAAGATGCGCTACCGGAACTGGGCGTCATCACCGATGTGGCGCTGGACCCCTTCACCACCCACGGGCAGGACGGCATCATCGACGACGCCGGCTACGTGCTCAATGATGTGACCAGCGAGATCCTGGTCAAACAGGCCCTGTCCCACGCCGCGGCCGGTGCCGATGTCGTGGCCCCCTCGGATATGATGGATGGCCGTATCGGCGCCATTCGCATGGCACTGGAGAGCGGCAGCTTCCACAACACCCTGATCATGGCCTACGCCGCCAAGTACGCGTCCTCCTACTACGGTCCCTTTCGCGATGCGCTCGGCTCCTCGGGCAATATCAAGGGGGGTAATAAAAACAGCTACCAGATGGATCCGGCCAACAGCGACGAAGCCCTGCACGAATGCGCACTTGACCTGGCTGAGGGCGCGGACATGATCATGGTCAAGCCCGGCATGCCCTACCTGGACATCGTGCGCCGGGTAAAAGATGAATTGCAGGCGCCCACCTTCGCCTACCAGGTCAGCGGCGAGTACGCCATGCACATGGCGGCATTCGCGCAGGGCTGGCTGCAACAGGAGCCTGTGATGCTGGAGTCCCTGCTGTCCTTCAAACGGGCCGGCTGCGACGGCATCCTTACTTATTTCGCCATGGAGGCGGCCAAAGCGCTGCAATAATCACTTGCGCTCTCTGCTCTGCACCATACTGATCCTGGCCGGCACCACCGCCAGGGCCGAGTGCGAATGCCTGTGGCAGGGCTCATTCAGCGAGGTACAGGCCGGTACTGAACTGGTAGTGAGCGGCACCGTTATCAGCGGTAAGGGCAACTCCATAGACCTGTCGGTAGATCGCCTGTTGCGCGGACAGACGCACCTGGATGACGTTCGCATCTGGTTGAAAACCGGCAACTACTGCCGACCTGAGCCCGATTTGTTTCCCATCGGCAGCCACTGGCTTATGGCCCTGCACAGGATCGAGCGGGACGTACCCGGCGGATTCAATCCGCACACGCCGAATCTCAGCTACGGCCGAGTCGGTGATTACAGCCTGTCCAGTTGTGGCGGATACTGGCTGGAACAGAACGGCGGCTGGGTCACCGGCAATCTGGTGAATGCACCGCGCTGGGTGCGCGACCCGAAAATGACACCGGTACTGATAGATCTGGTGGCGGACTTTATTGACGGAAAGATCGACGCCCAGGTGTTGTTACAGGCCAGTAAGGAAGATCCCGCCCTGCGTGAATTGATGCTGGATACGCGTGAGTTTCTGCGGGGAGATCTGGAGTGACACCAGATCGATGGTGCGCACTGCGCACCACACAACCCAAACCGGACCAAGCCATTGGGTGCACGTCAGCGCCGCCAGCGCCGCCGTTTGGGGTTGCTGCCCTCAATCAGGTCCAGCAGCTCATCCAGCATCATCAGTGACAGCCCCCAGATGCGCCGGCCCTCGTACATGTAGCAGGGCATGGGAATCTCCACCCCCTTGTACTTCCACACCATCTGCTCCCGATTATCCGTATCCAGCAGAAATTCCAGCGGCACCCAAACCACTTCGGCCACTTCGTGATTCGGGGTGAACTGAACCTCCCGCTGCAGACGGAACACGAACGGGCTGACCGCCATGCCAAATGTCCCCCGGTGCGGGCGGGCATTGAGATCTGTAAGCCGGCCGATACAATGATCCTCGGGCCCAAGAGACAGGCCCACCTCCTCTTCAGTCTCACGCACGGCCACCGCATAACCGTGGGCATCGGTTTTGTCCATGCGCCCACCGGGAAAGGCCATATGACCAGACCAGGGATCCCCCTCCCGCTCCGCCCGTTTGATCATTAGAATATGCAGCTCACCCTCGCGAACTTGCAGTATCATAGCAACCGCAGAGCGCTTCATCAGCCGCCGCAACAGCTTTCTGGCGGGGCTGTGATCTGCCAGGCGAGTCTCGATAAGTTGTAGTAGTGAAACCGACACCGATGAGTATTTCCCAAAAACCTGGAAAGATTAAGCCAGCCGCGGGCGATGGTTACAAGCCGTGCGTATCAAAAATGACACAGAGGAACCATGACTGACCAAAGTCCGGAGCATAACAAACTGCTCGAATTAAAAGACGTAAGCCTGGTGTACCGGGCCCTGCCCGCCCTGCGGCAGATAGGCTGGACTGTGGAATACGGCCAGCAGTGGGTCTGCCTGGGACCCAACGGGGCCGGCAAGACCAGCCTGGCACGGGTAATAAGCCGGCAGGCCACCCATTTCTCCGGCGCGTTCCAGCGCTCACCGGAACTGGAGGAAAAAGGCGTTGCCTATGTCTGTTTCGAACAGGCCAGGGCCCTGTGTGACCGGGACAGAAAGCTGGACGACTCGGAATTTCGCGCGGATGCCAGCGACCCGGGAACCAGTGTGCAAGCGGTGATTCTGGACGGGCACGCGCCCGGTGAACACTTTCACCACTGGGTAGAACGCTTGCGTATTGGCCACATTCTGCGGCGCGGCCTGCGCTTTATCTCCACCGGTGAGATGCGCAAAACCCTGCTGATCAAGGCT
>PVMS01038510.1_pt1 | contig 15570 bp, 15 predicted proteins | sample 1853461 | NCBI WGS metagenome assembly PVMS01 (sample SAMN08582032, study PRJNA380276) | Marine sediment metagenome, whole genome shotgun sequencing project. | isolation source: ocean sediment barecode stripped | collected 2017 | reverse complement strand
TCTGGGATTCTGGCTACCGCGCATTTACCGCCAATGTAGGCGTGCCGAGCGCTGTTTTTGGTGCGATCGAAGGCGTGCTGGAAGAGGAATAATGAGGATTTAACTATTCGCGGCTAAAGCCGCTCCTACAGAATGAGAAGGGCTGTAGGAGCGGCTTTAGCCGCGAATAGTTAGATCGTCATTATTCCTCTTCCAGCACGCCTTCGATCGCACCAAAAACAGCGCTCGGCACGCCTACATTGGCGGTAAATGCGCGGTAGCCAGAATCCCAGAAGTACAACTGCATTCGCCACATTTGCCCGTAGTGCAAAACGAGTGTCTCGTCGCCTTCTTTGATGACCAGCACTTCGGTTGGTAATGCGGACACGTGGTCGACACCAGGATACGGAGCTTTCTCACTTTTCCCATCGCTGCGAAATCGTGAATTGATGCCAACCATCTTGCTCTCAATGTACGGACTGGTAACACCGAAGTAGACCGCGTTTTCACCTACAGAAATCTGTGTTACCAACTCCAGACCATCTTCATCCTCTGCATCACCAGCCGTGCTGGCAACAAGTTTCGCCGACACCTTTGATACGGTGTCAGCAAAATCTGCTGCGGCACCTTCACTAATTGGCCTCTGGCTTTTCTCAAACCTGCGAAACTTCGCCATCATTCGCGCAGGACCGTCTCCCTTGAATTTGTTGTAGTGTTTCTCACTACGCATCGGCTCCTGCTGAATACTCAGTGCCTCGCCAGGCACCGATGAGATCGCACCACGTATCGTTTGTGCCGCCCTACCCGCAGCATTTAACAGGCCGTCGTAATCATCAGAATCCACGTAGAAGACCATGGCGTGTGCGCGAGGATTTGCCATGTTGACGAATGTCTTAAGCTCCTCACCAAACGTATAAACGGCAACCCGCAAGATCTGCGCTGATAGCGTACGCGGCGACTCCCCCGCAGCGGTGGCCAGATATTCCGGCGATGTAAGCACATAGACTCGCGCCTGCTGCGCATTATCCGCAACCCGGACATCGTGGACTGCATGCAAGGTCAGTCCGGAAGCACGCAGACCGGACTCCACTGCAGCCGCAGTTTCCTCAAACGATACCGTTGAGCCATGAATTGTCTCAAAGATGCCGATATCGTCATCGGCTGCCGTCGCTATGGATCCGCTTGAGACAAATATTGCCGCCAACGCAGCCTGAAAAACCGCTTTCGCTTCGAATCTCATGTTGAACACCCCTGGTCGTCACCGTGTCAGTAATGTTGACTATTCTTGTAGCTTCACTTTATATTAGATTTTTCTAACATAACAGATTACGCTCCTGCAAACTTGCTGCAGCGCAGCATCAAACGGTCTGTGGATCGCGATGCTGTTTAGCGCAATCCTGTTTTTGTTGATGTTCAAAGTACTGCAAGTTCATTACGAGTAAAAACAAATTGCCGGGAAATAAAAAAGGGCCAATTGGCCCCTTTCTTGTGTATAGAGGATGCGAGTTACGTCGGCTTATCGCCCCGGATAGTGACTCGCCTGCCCTTTCGTTCTTCAGGCCAATAGTCCCATATTGCATAGTGCATACAGCAGCGGTTATCCCAGAATGCCATGTCATTCAGTGACCAGCGAAAGCGGATCTGGAAATCAATGCTTTCTGAATGATCGAACAACATGTCCAGGACCACCCGGCTCTCATCGTCAGACAATTCATTAATCCTGGTCGTAAATGTTCTGTTGACATACAACGCTTTGCGCTGCGTGTCAGGGTGAGTCCGGACAACCGGATGTACGGCGAACGGGCAATGGATGTTGCTGTCGTCCTGTCCCCGATCGCTGTATCTGCCCGGGTATACGTGGCGGGACTCGTGTGTGGCGGTGATTCCTTCGAGCATCTGCTGCATCGGTTTCGACAATGATTCGTAAGCTGCATACATATCACTGAACAGGGTATCGCCGCCTGATGGTGGCAACAAATGCAGTTGCAGCATCGTCCCCAAAGGTGGTTCTTCATCGCAGGAAACATCGGAGTGCCAGAACTCCCCGTTTGCTATTTTCGAATCCTTGTGTGCGTGAATCACAAAAATCTCCGGATAACCGACCATTGCAGGCGCTGCTGGATGAGTGTGGAGGTCGCCAAACATCTTGCCGAACTCAACGTGCTTGTCCGGAGGGATTTCCAGTTGATCTTTGAAAAACAACACCTGGTGCTCGAGAAAAGCAGCTCGAAGTTCATCAAGCTGTGCAACGGATATCCCGTTCGCGATTGTAATGCCACGAACCTCGGCTCCCAGGTTCGGAGCGAACGGGCGAACATCGATACTCGACTTGCTTGCTAGCGGATTGGCCATAGTTGTCTTAGGAATGACAATCAGATGATTCGGGATGAGCTTGAGCGACCCGCATCCCAAACAGACAATAGACTATACCGGCAATCGGGAAACCGGACACAATCAACGGCATAGATGGGTGAATTCGTACCGGTATTCATTTCATGCGGCCCCCGAACACACTTCGGTGATTGCACCATCAAGCGCAGCGACAATCATATCCATTTCCTCTTCGCTAATGATGAACGGCGGTGCTATGCAAATAATATCGCGAACCGTTCCTGTGCCGCCGAAATAGGTAAAAACATCACGGGCCACTGTAGCTTCCATCGTTTTGAAAGTAACGGCAGCTTCGGGCGGAAACATTTCAAGGCTCTCCTTGTCTTTAACAATTTCAATGGCATACAGAAAGCCCCTGCCCCGAACCTCGGCTACATTAGGGTGCTCCTGTAGTTTCTTAAGTTTTGTCTGCAGAATCGGGCCGACTTCCTGGACCCGCTCAACCAGATTCTCACGGTCCATGATCTCAAGCACCTTGTTTGCAGCCGCACACTGCGTGGGATGGCCGCTATAAGTATGAAACATCGGCGCAATACCGGCCGCTGACATTGCCTCCGGGATATGTTTTTTTGTCGCAATAGCCGACATCGCTGCATATCCGCCGCTCATTCCTTTGCCTAGCACCATGATATCCGGCTCAATATTCCAGTGATCAATGGCCATGCGTTCGCCCGTTCGACCGAAGCCGGTAAGCACCTCGTCTGTGATCAAAACGATATCGTTACGCTTGCAGATCTCGGCAATCACTGGCCAATACTCATCCGGCGGCACCAATGCGCCGCCGCTGGTGCCGACGATAGGCTCAGCCAGAAATCCGGCTATCGTATCTGCACCCTCAGCCGCAATCAGCGCTTCCAGACTAGAGGCGCAGGCGACCTCACACGACGGATAGTTCTTATCTAAAGGACAGCGCAAGCAATAACACGCTTTCGCGTGCGGCATACTGCTCGCCATGGGTTCGAACCCCTTGCGGCGCGAATCGTGCCCACCAACTGCCAGTGTGGCCAACGAAGTACCATTGTAGGAAATGTCCCGCCCGATTATCTTCCAGCGTGAGTCGCGGCCGCAGGCGAGTTGATACTGGCGCGCAATACGCATTGCCGCCTCATTAGCTTCCGAGCCGCTGCCAAAAAAACTGATGCCGGGCATTTCGCCAGGGAGCCAGTCGCGAACCAACCGATCCGCCAGCGCGATTCTGTCCCTGGTGGCGATTGGTGGCAGTATGTAGGTCAGCTCCGTAAGCGAAGCAGCCACCGCATCGGCGACCTCCTGCCTGCCCCAACCGATATTGCCAACGGCGGCGCCAGCCGATGCATCGAGAATCCTTGCGCCATTGCGGCGATAAAGATAAGCGCCTTTTGCACTGATTATCTCAAGTGAATCAAAGACTTTGCTGCCCAATGGTACGAATGGCCATGCGGCCTGTATTGAGTCCCCCACGTGGAACACTCCCCAGTCAGATATCCTTTGCGATGATATTACAAGCCCGAGCAATGTACGAGATACGAGCTGAAGTAAGGCTACCGGCATTCGCGGCGTCTTCACTTTCGTACATATCTGAACGCTACAAATGGGCACATTGGTTTAGACAGCCGCTCCCACAGATCGCGGCAGACTGTAGGGGCGGCTGTCTTAACTAATGTGCTTAGCTGCAGTGTTCAGGTGAGCACGAGAGCGAAGACGCAGCGAATGCCTGACTCGCAACAAAAATGCAGCCCCTACTAAGGTCGAACCAGCGTATAACCCTCCGCAACTTTTTCGAGGATATACGCAACACCAGTTTGTACCGGTACTGCTTGCGGATTCACCTCCGGACGAACGCCCGTTTCGCGTTCCATCGAGTCCAGCGTGTTCTCGCAAATGTAAAATCGTACGCCGTACTCGACCAGGCTGTCGATTCGTGTTTCGTGTTCACTGTCGGCAAGCAAGAGTCGCACGCCCGGACCGAAGGTGATGATTTCGATGTCTATGAGGTCCGGGCCTCCATAATGTCTAATCAGGTTATTGGCGACATCGAGCACCACCGACTCGCGCTCCTGATCACTTAACTGCAACACGACATGAGCTTCAGCGAACGGCTTCTCTTCGGAGGACGCTTGCGCACGCAGCAACCCCAGCGGAACAAAAACAAATATGATCACCAGCCAGGCGGTCAATCCTGAGCGATATTTCATTTTAGTTACCCCAGCAAACCGGAATAGTCCGCAAGACCGGCATTATTCGAAACATTCTTTAGTAAAGGCGTATTCAGTTTAGCGACGGTAATGGTTTTCTTCTCGCGCAGGTATTCGGCAACAACATCCCAGACGGGTGCGCCAAAAGATTCGGTATTCACCGTCGCCCATCCGGCCACTTTGTAATTTTTCGCTGCATCCAGTGAGCGCCCGTCATTGAGTGTCAAATCCGCGATCCGCGAGTGCATTGCCGCCGTAGGATCACAGCTGAAATTAAGCCCACCCAGGCGCACCATGTCACCACCTTGCTGATAGTAAGGGTCTGTATTGAACAGGTTGTCGGCGACACTCTCGAGAATAAACTTGATTTGCGTGCCAGACATTTCCCGTACGTAAGTTTCAGGATAGGTCGTCGCCGTTTGATCCATCAGGCGCTCCATTGTAATGGTGTCGCCTGGTAGAATAGTTGTGCCCCAGCGAAAACCAGGTGACAAAGAGATTTCCGCGCCACCGATCTCCATCAGCGCATCACATATAACCTGGTCGAACGTTCCATTGAAATTGCCACGCCGATAAAGCAGCGACTCCGCAACAGCAAGCGATTCTTCCAACTTGTCCAGGTGTGGTCGCCTTACATTGTCTATATGCGCCTGCATCTCGGCATCCGCTGGTAGCACGTTGGAGAACACCGGCAGCAATCGATAACGGTAGTCATCGACTTTGCCTGCACGTATATCCAGGTCGAGGACCGCCAGGAACTTACCATTTGACCCTGCATTGGTAACCAGGGTCTTGCCGCCCGCATTGTCGATGACCAGTGGTCGCGGCACGCCGTCATGCGTGTGCCCGCCGAGAATCGCATCCACTCCACTAACCCGACCAGCCATTTTGACGTCTACATCCATGCCGTTATGCGACAGGACGATTACAGCATCCGGTCTTTCTTCTTTGCGGATGTTGTCCACCAGCTCCTGCATGTCATCGTCGCGAATACCGAAGGTCCAGTCCGGGATGAACCTCTTTGGATTAGCAATCGGCGTATAAGGAAAGGCTTGCCCGATTACAGCAATTCGTCGCCCGCCGATTTCGCGAACTGTGTATGGCTTAAATGCATGGCCGCTATCTTCATCGTACGCAGAAGCCCCGGCAAACAGTGCCTCGTCTGCAACGCGTATGTTTTGCGCTAGAAACTCGCCATTAAAGCGTTGAATATTTTGCAAAACTTCTTCGTCGCGATATGTAAATTCCCAATGCCCCGTCATAATGTCGACACCCAGAATATTGCAGGCATCTACCATGTCCTGGCCGCGTGACCAGAGTGCCGTTGCGGAGCCCTGCCAGGTATCGCCGCCGTCCAGTAGTAATGAATTGCCGTCACCGACCTCTGCACGTTGGCTGTCAACCAGCGTTTTCAAATGGGCAAAGCCGCCAACCCTGCCAAACTGCTCCGCGGCAGCAACGAAATCGAGATAGGTAAATGCATGCGCATCACTACTTCCGGCGATTGCGCCGATGTGGTCGAGCATTCGCTGCCCAACGATATGTGGTGGACGTCCGCGCGCTCCGGCAATACCGATATTCACGTTCGGTTCGCGAAAATAGACCGGCATGAGCTGTGCATGACAATCTGTAAAGTGCAACAGGCGAGCATTACCAAAAGTCGCTGCGCCGTAAGCGTCGTCACGCAAAGGCCTGCGCATACAGCCTGAGAACAACCCGGCGGAAGCGGCACAACTCATTAACCAGATGAAGTCACGCCTGTCCATGGTCGTCCTTTAGATTTGACAATAATTAATCGATCCGCAGCCAGGGAGTATCGCCTTATTCGGATAGCACACGCGATCGCCACGCGCCCTCTTCAGAATCCGCCTGTGCTAATGCCAGTTCGGCCTGCAATTTGGCTTCCGTCGCCAAATCGATCGCTGAGTCAAGGTCGCCGCTGATGAATGCAGACTTCGCATCGCTCAACAATTCTTCGGTCTTGCTCCAAACATTTCGCCGGTCCTCTGCCGCAGCCAGCGCTTCTTCTGCAGCTGCATAGACAGCCTCGAACGATGCAATTTGTGCGTCGTTCGCCGCACTGCTGCCAGCTAGCTCCTGTCCACAACCAACGACAAGGAACGCAAGGAACGCAAGGAAAATTAATAAGAAGGATCGATTATTCATAGTTCGAGCTTACATCGCGTTGGCGAAGTATCACAGGCTGATTTATTTTCATTCCACCCCTAAAGTGAATAAATGAAATCGACCAGGAGGTCTATTTCTTCTTCAGTCAGTATGCGGTGTCGTCCGAATGGCGGCATGCGGGAATTTGGTTCTTTTACAGATGCATCCCAAACTTGTGCGCGAAGATCTGCACGGCTTGGAAAGCGCGTTTTCATCAGCAGTAGCGGCGGCCCCATGTTGCCCGCAAGTTCACCATCCTGTATTGCATGACATGCGAGGCAATTTCCCTTGGCACGATTGAATGCGACAGCTTTGCCGAGTTCCAGGGCATTGGCTGTCGGCGCCACATCAGTCAGGCCCGATTGCGCTCCGGTGAGAAATATCAAGAGCGACAGCATGAGCATCAGTCGCATATCCTGTACCCCCTATTCACCGATCGTTCGACTACAAAATTGGCCGCCACATAAACATCCTCATCTCTTGGTCGCGCCCGCCCATCTGTATGCAGCATGACACATTCTCGGGGCGGATCAATGCTGACGATCCGACCCGAACCCGCAAAATTTCTTGAGTCTTTACGCTTTGTCCAGTATATATTAGTGATTTCTAACATAGATAGTGAACGCTTGAATGCCGTTCGCAAATCCGTGGCGCAGGTTTTAGACTGCGTAACGCTGAAAAAGCAAGGAACTTACAAGTGGAATTAATGGACGATTTTGACATGGCACAAATGAGCGAAGCTGCCGACAAAGCCAGCGCGCTGATGAGAACACTCGGTCACAAAGGACGTCTCTTGATCCTGTGCCAGCTGACCAGCGGAGAGAGGTCTGTGGGCGAATTGTCTGAAAGCCTCGATATCCCGCAGTCGCCACTGTCACAACACCTCGCGCGCATGCGCAAGGAGGGGCTGGTGCAAACCCGGCGCCAGGCACAAAGCATCTATTACTCTCTGAAAGCGAATGAGGCGGGCAAGATCATTGAGTGCCTGTACGATTTGTATTGCGCCGACGACGCCTGAAACCTGTCCCGACCCGGCCCTCCACCCCCGCAAGCACCTGAAGTTTTCTTGATGCAAAGCAGCAAAACTTGCATAGGTACCGGTGTTTCTGGTTATATTAGACTTTGCTACATTAAAAAATCGTAATTAATGTAGCCTGTATCGGGGGATATCCAATGAATTCATTAAAAAAGCCTGCCACATTGATCGCAGCTGTATTGCTGACCCTATCCGCAGGTTCAGCCTATGCTACCAACGGTTATTTCACGCACGGCACTGGAACCAAGAATAAAGGCATGGCAGGCGCCGGCCTGGCAATGCCCGGTGACGCGATATCTGTCGCCAATAACCCGGCTGCTGCGGTGTTTGCGACCGGCAGACTGGACGCCGGCGCGGCCTTGTTTAGTCCGCTGCGCAGTTACTCAAGTAGTCCAAGCCTGGCGAACGGCAATGGTGGCGCATTTACCATTGGCCCAAATGATCTTGACAGTTCGCGAGAGTACTTTGTTATTCCGCATATTGCGTACAGTTGGGAGTTAAGCTCCGAAAGCGCATTTGCTCTGGCCTTTTACGGCCGCGGCGGAATGAATACTGAATGGGACGGTGGCACCGCGACATTTGACCCAACCGGACAAGCTGGTGCGCCGGGAACATTCCCCGGCACTTTCGGCGCGGGGGCGTTCGGCCAGGGGGCAACGGCCGGCGTTGACCTGTCACAGGCGTTTCTCGATGTCGCTTATGCTCGCAAAGCCGGTGACAACTTTGCATGGGGTGCGGCACTCGTTATCGCCATTCAGTCATTTGAGGCCAAAGGCGTAGGGAGTTTCGCCGGGTTTACGGAGACATTCGCAGCAAGTGGCGGAACACAGCTTCCGACGAATCTGTCGAATAACGGCCACGAGTTCAGCTATGGCGCCGGAGCAAAAGTTGGTTTTCAGGCAAATCTCGGCGCATCAACCAGCCTGGCTGCTTCGTACACCAGCGAAATAGGCATGACCGAACTAGACAAATACGCAGATTTGTTCGCAGAACAAGGCGGCTTTGATATCCCTGCTAACGCCAAGATAGGGCTGACTTTTCGCCCACGCGACACCGTTGCGATAAGTATTGATGCAGAACATACCTGGTTCAGCGACGTTGCTTCGGTCGGAAATTCTATCGCTAATTTGTTTTCCTGCCCGACTGCAAATCCGCTCGCCACAGATCTGAGCTCATGTCTTGGCGGATCTAATGGCGCCGGATTTGGTTGGGAGGATATGACGATATACAAAGTTGGCATCGAATGGGGTGTGGGAACCGACATGGTATGGCGAGCAGGCTACAGCCACGGCGATCAGCCGATTCCGAGTACTGTTGAAGTCATGTTTAATATTCTTGCACCGGCTACGATCGAAGATCATTTCGCCGCTGGTTTCACGAGAAAATCAGGACAGAGCAGCGAGTGGAGCCTCTCAGTGATGTACGCGCCGAAAAATGATGTAACGGGCCCAAATCCGTTTGATCCGACGCAAACCATTACGATTGAGATGTACCAATGGGAAGTTGAATTCGGCTACAGCTGGAACTTCTGATCATAACTGACAGAACTGTCTCTTTCGGCGGATTTGCTCCCCCCCGATGTTAGTACTTAATGCTACTACCAGGACACTCAATGGCCTGGAATTCCGCTGGGAGAGACACCTTTAACGAGGTAAGCAAGATGCCCTGACTAATAAACTGGTCGGGGCGTTTTTTTTTGCGAATCTCGAATTTTGCGGCAGGTCACTTATTGGCCCACTGGAAATTCCTCGGCCCGTATTGCAAACTCCGGGCGACGAATTACCTGACATCGGAACAATGCTGGTATGGAAGCAGGCAACACGACCAAGACTCTCTTGCTGGCTATTTTATTGCTCAGCACTATTTCCTGTACATCAGAAAATCCTGTGCCGCCTTTCGCCTATGTTGAAGCGACGATCGCTGACGTGCAGAAAGCAATTCGCGAAGGTAGTCGCTTTTGCAAGGAAATCACCGCCGGTTACCTGGCGAGAATTGCAGCATACGATCAATCGACCGGACTGAATGCCATCATCTTTGCCAATCCGAACGCAATTATGAAGGCCGAGCAAATCGACAGAAAAATCGCTTCCGGAGAACATCTTGGTCCACTCTTCTGCGTACCTGTTCTACTCAAGGACAATTACGACACTGGCGATATGCCGACCAGCGGTGGTTCTATTGCGCTGAAAGAAAGCGTACCGCCAGATGATGCCTTCATGGTGCAGAAGCTGCGCGAGGCTGACGCCATCATCATCGCCAAAACCAATATGGCGGAATGGGCATTCAGCCCGAAACAGACCATCAGCTCGTCTTACGGCACTACCGCCAACGCCTACGACCTGAGTCGGGTGCCTGCCGGCTCCAGTGGCGGCACAGCTTCCGGCATTGCGGCAAGCTTCGGTGTCATCGGCATGGGATCTGATACCGGCAACTCTATTCGCGGACCCTCCTCCCATCTCGCCTTGTTCGGAATTCGCTCCACACTGGGACTGACCAGTCGTGACGGCGTAATTCCTCTGGCCTTCGACCGTGACATTGCTGGCCCTATGACGAGGACTGTCACCGATGGCGTAAGGGTGTTTGACGTTGTTGCCGGCTATGACCCTGCCGATCCGTACACCGAAATGGGCAAGGACCGGGTTGAGCCGGACTACACTAAATTCTTGCAAAAAGACGCTCTGCAGGGCAAACGAATCGGCGTGTTGCGAGCACTTGTCGACACCGAAGACGCAGATCCTGAGATTACTGCGATATTTGAACAGGCACTTGCCGACCTAGAAGAAGCAGGCGCAGAAATAGTCGATGATTTTGTAATCAAAAACTTCGAGGAACACATGAATGCCAGCAATTTCTGTGTGCGCTTTCGCTACGACATGCACGAGTACCTGACATCGCTGGGAGATGCCGCACCAATCCAGGACGTTATGGACGTCATGGAAAACAAAGAGTACTCGCCTTACATTGAAGATCGCCTGAAATTTTTTGGTGGCAACCCACCGGATGTTCATCCACGGGACTTCGATCCACCCTGCCCTGACTACGCACAACACCCGGGACGGCAGGCGTATCTGTCCGACGTGCTCACTTCAATGGACAATGCGGGCATAGATGCCGTGGTGTATCCCGGCTGGACGAATCCACCGGCACCGCTGGACAAGGCCATAGAAGAATACAAAGGTGACAACAGCCAGCTGGTCGCCCCCGCAACAGGATTGCCCGCGGTCACGGTGCCGATGGGGTACAGCCACGGAAATTTGCCAGCGGGTCTGCAGATTCTTGGCCGACCGTATTCAGAAGGGCTCCTGATCAGTCTTGCCTATGCCTATGAGCAAGCAACACAACACCGTGTTCGGCCGCAAGGGTTTCCCGAACTGGATCAATAAGCTCGTTGTTGCGGGACTAATAGTTATGCGAAAAATCTGCAACGTAATTTTGCTGATGCTTTTCACTGCAGCACTTGGCGGAATCGCAACCTGCTTCGCGCTGCTCTGAATTATTGCATCAGACAATTAAAGCGCAGCAAGCACCCGCTGCAACTTTTCCTTGACCTGATCAGCGAGGGGCACAACCTCCGGATTATCTACCAGTCCAAGCACGGCACCCGGGTCCATGAAACTAACGTGTACCTGTCCCGTTTCGTCCTCGCGGACCAGGACGTTACAGGGAAGAAGCAAACCGATCTCAGGCACGGCGCTGACTGCCTGATGTGCCAGTGACGGATTACAGGCACCGAGTATCAGGTATGGCGGCATGTCTTCATCCAGCTTTTTCTTTAATGTCGCAGCAACGTCTATTTCCGTCAGCACGCCGAAGCCTTCTTTCTTGAGTTCTTCCGTTACCGTTTCCACGACGTCGGCAAACTTTCCATCAACTGGCTTACCAAAGCCGAACTTCGTATTCATTCAGTTTTTCCCTTATTAAATTGTGCGCCACCATAAACCGGCAAGCGTACTGTAACCCAGGTCACGACGGATCACCCGCTGTTCGTCATCCAGAATGTAATAGGTTGGAAACGCGTAGATATTCCACTCGCTCGTAATTTTCCGGTCACCGAGCAGGACCGGTACCGTTATCTCGTGACGGTCAACGTATTCCTGTACTTCCGCCTGCGTCTGCCAGTCAAGTGCGACCAATAGTATGTTCAGATCATCATCGCTGCGCAGGCTTCTGAGATTGTCGATATTGCCGGAACTCGCAGCACAAATACTGCACCAGGGAGCAAAGAAATAGACCAACGTGGTCGAGGCGGCACGTTCTTTCAGGTCATAGAAACCACCAGCCAGAATTGGTGCACTGAGCGCCGGTGCCTGCTGCCGGTCCGTTGGCAACAGGTTGCGTGATTGATACGCATAAATTCCAGTCAGAATGCCGACAATTACGACTGCTTCCACGCAGTACATCAGCAATGATTTTATTTTTGGTTTCATCTCTGGCAAACGCGAGTTAGCACCAACTCGCTTCATCCACCGGGCTCTTCAATAGTTCTTCGATATTTGCGCTTAATATGCGATAGCCGACGTTGCCGTAAAGTATCTGGCGACCACTATTCAGCACCCAGCACGGACTGCCTTTGATGTTAAGTCCCCTGGCTCGATCGTAGTCGGCCGCCATCGCTGCGAGAGCCTGCCCGGATTCGATTCTTGATTGCAGATCAACTGGATCCAACCCGGCATCACTGGCTATTTTCAAAACCACCTGTACGCTTCCGATATCCAGCGCCTCAACAAAAAAGCTCTTGCGCAGTACGACAGCAAGCTTGTTGGCATCATCTGCAGATTTCTGCAGCTCTGCTGCTTTCAAGACCAGGTGTGCGGTTGCAGAGGTATATGGACGAACATCACGCCAAATGGCTGGATTGATCGGCGCATATTCATACGGAGCCGCGGATTCTTCGACGTGCTCTGCGAATCCTTCATCACCGCCACGGTCGGACCATTTGTCGCCGATTCGATTTAAGGTGTCACCGAATACATTAACGCAGTGGTGACGTAAGCGAATCCTCTCGCCCCACTCTTTTTCAAGTTCGTCAATCCGATGTTGGGCGATCCACGCCCAGACGCACAGAAGGTCAGTGTAATAGTCAACTTCCAATGGTGAACTCATTCGCCTGCTCTCAAATCTGTGCGCGCCCGCAGAAAGACTGCCGGGACGATATTAGGGTTTGAAGCAGAGCTAATGTCAACCGGTTCGAAAAAACGCGACCATCTTGTACTGAGGCCAGACGATGGTTTTTCCAACCTTGCTCATTGCGATCAGTGATATCGCTGATTCGTCCGGGCACGCGTCATCCTTAAGCGTGTACCGCCTTTACCGCGATGAGTTTTGTGCCGAACGCTATTGTCATTCAGCGCATGCAGGAAATGATGAGTAGTGCGAGTCACGTTTTCGACAATCGCCCGCTGGGCGGGCTCCTACAGTTCTAATTAGCAATTGTAGGAGCCCCCCAGCGGGCGATTGGTCAACTGGCCAGTTGCTCTTTTCTGCGCTGGCGATATTTGTGCAACAATAATTCTGTATAGCCGTTTGGCTGATCGACTGCTTTGAACACCAGGTCGCAGGCAGCCTGGAATGCAAGACTGCTGTCAAAATAGGGAGACATATTTGTGTAGGCAGTATCGTCTGCATTTTGTGCATCAACAACACGCGCCATGCGGCGTAGTGTTTCGAGAACCTGCCGTTCACTGCAAACACCATGCAGCAACCAGTTCGCGATATGCTGACTGGAGATGCGCAAAGTAGCGCGGTCCTCCATCAGGTCGACGTTGTTGATATCGGGCACCTTTGAACATCCGATGCCCTGATCGATCCAGCGCACGACGTATCCGAGAATGCCTTGCGCATTATTATCCAGCTCTGATTGAATTGTATTTTCATCCAGCGATGTGGCATCGCATAAGGGCGGCGTTAGTATTTCGTCGAGACTTGCGAGCTCTCTGGATGAACACTCGGCCTGGTGTTCGCTGACATTCACATCATGGTAGTGCATCGCATGCAGCGTCGCAGCTGTTGGCGACGGTACCCACGCGCAGTTGGCGCCGGATTGCGGATGTGCTGATTTGGAAGCCATCATTTCGCGCATGGCATCCGGCTTCGACCACATGCCTTTGCCTATCTGAGCTTTGCCTGGCAGGCCAGAGAGAATTCCGATATCGACGTTCCAGTCTTCGTAGGCATTTATCCACGGCTGAGTTTTGATCTGTTCTTTCGGCAATACCGCGCCGGCGTACATCGATGTGCGAATCTCATCGCCGGTTCTATCCAGAAATCCGGTATTGATGAATACCAGCCGATCTTTCACAGCATCAATGCATTGCGCAAGATTGATCGTCGTACGTCGTTCTTCATCCATTACACCAATCTTGATAGTCCCGGGCGCCAAGCCGAAAAGTTCCTCAACGCGAACAAAGAGCGTATTGGCGAACGAGACCTCGTCAGGACCGTGCATCTTCGGCTTTACGATATAGATACTGCCAGTACGACTGTTCGCCGAACGAGCATCACTCAGCGCACATGCAGTAGTAATTACCGCATCGAGGATTCCCTCAAATACTTGCTTTCCTTCGCCATCAATCACCGCTTCAGTCGTCATCAGGTGGCCTACGTTGCGATTCAACATCAGGCTCCTGCCCGACAAAACGATCTGGCTTCCATCTGTGGCGATATACTTTCGATCCGCATTCAGGCGACGTGTGTGCGGCTTGCCATTCTTCCTGAACGTTGCCTCGAGCGTGCCCTGCATCAGGCCAAGCCAGTTTCTGTAAACACCGACTTTATCCTCGGCATCAACGGCTGAGACAGAATCCTCACAATCCTGGATTGTCGTCACGGCCGACTCGAGATAGATGTCACAAAGATTGCCGGGTGCATCTTTGCCAACCGGGTGATCCGGGTCTGTCTGCAGCTCGATATGCAAATTGTTGTCGCGGAACAGGTATGAGCGTTGCTCTCCCCATCCGGACCAGCCAATAAATTTGGTGGCGTCCTTCAGCCTGACCTTGCTGCCATCCGCCAGCGTCGCAAAACAGCTGGCGTTGCGTGTCGGAATTTCGACTGAATAGCTGACAACATCGGCGTGACTGGCGCCATCTAACGGAATAATACGGTCGAGAAACTCAGTGGCATAGGCGATGACTGCAGCTCCGCGTTTCGGATCGTAGCCTGTTGCAGGTTTTTCGCCCTCGCCCTCGGGAATGACGTCAGTGCCATACAATGCGTCGTATAAGGACCCCCAGCGTGCGTTCGCGGCGTTGATTGCAAACCTTGCGTTGTTGACCGGCACCACAAGCTGTGGTCCCGCGATAGTCTTGATCTCCGCATCTACATTGCTCGTCGAAATTTCCGACTGAGTAGTTGCCTCGCTCAGGTAACCAATCTCCTGCAAAAAATCCACATACTCATCGTGATCCCATGCGTCACCCTGTCTCTCTTTGTGCCATGTATCGATTTGCTGCTGCAATTCGTCCCTGATGCTGAGCAGCCGGCGATTCGCCGGTGTCAGGTCGCATACGATATCTTCCAATCCGCGCCAGAACTCTATGGAGTCGAAATCAATAGCAGGCAACAACTCGTATTCGACGAAATAGTAAAAAGCCGGATCAACACTCAGACTACCGATCGTTCGTCGGTCTTGAGCAATGGTATTCGCAACATTCAATGCATACATTGGTTACTCTCCTGCGGCACTTTTTTCAGTTTTTGTTTTCGCCTTGGCTCAGGCGACGAACTGCTCTTCTTCAGTACTGCCGTCCATCGCAGTCGTTGATGAGAGCCCCTGCATGATCGTGTTCTGCACTGCGTCGAAATAACCGGCACCAACAAATGATT
>PVMS01134985.1_pt1 | contig 15572 bp, 13 predicted proteins | sample 1853461 | NCBI WGS metagenome assembly PVMS01 (sample SAMN08582032, study PRJNA380276) | Marine sediment metagenome, whole genome shotgun sequencing project. | isolation source: ocean sediment barecode stripped | collected 2017 | reverse complement strand
GTGCTTGCGCAGCACGGCGAGCAACTCCTCCTGCTCGCTATCCGGCGCGCGCCGGGCGAGTTCGCCGGCCGGAGTGAGCGCAGAAGCCCGGAGGATGTAGGACGGAAAATGCTCCGGCTTGAGCAGAAGCCCCTGCCCCACGACGAAGGCGTGCTCCAGCACGTTCTCCAGCTCGCGTACGTTGCCCGGATAGTCGTGGGCCAGGAGGATCCGAAGGGCCTCGGGAGAGACCTGGTTCACGGTCCTGTCGCCCCGTGCGCTGAGCCGCTCCAGAGCGCGCTCGACCAGCAGTGGAATGTCCTTCTTGCGCTCGGCCAGGGGAGGTACGTCGAGGGTGATGACTCCCAGCCGGTAGTAGAGATCCTCCCGGAACCGGCCTTCCCGCACCAAGCGCTCGATGTCGCGGCGCGTCGAGGCGATCACGCGCATCTGGGCGCCAGGCTGCTGGCTGCCCTGCAGCGGCTTGAAGGCCTCCTGCTCGAGAACGTCGAGCAACCGGGCCTGGGCGGCCAGCGAGAGGTCTGCGATCTCGTCCAGGAACAGGGTGCCCGCTGCGACCTCGTCGACCCAGGAGGGAAGCCCCGAACCGCTCTCGCTATGGCGACCGTGTGGCTCCTCGCCGCCGAGATCGTCGCTGATGGCTGCGCCCCTGAGCTTGAGGAACGCATGCGCATTGCGCTGGCTGAGACGGTGGATGGCTCGAGCGACGAGCTCCTTGCCCACGCCGCTCGGGCCTCGGATCAGCACCGCCGCGCCGGAGCGGGCCACCGGGGGCAGGATGCCCAGGAGGCGGCGCATCGCATGGCTGCGCGAGACCATGCCTGCGACCTCGACACACTCCTCCGCCGAATCCCGCGCCGGGCGCCTCCGCTGGACGTCGCGGAACGACTCCACCCCCCCCAGGAACGAGCCGTCGCGGTCCCAAAGCGCGGCAGCGCTGACATTGACCGTGAGTTCCGTTCCGTCGCGGGTCAGGATCTCGACGTCCGCAGGAGCCACGGTTCCGCCCGTCGCGATGGCCTGCCGCATGGGGCACTCCTCGGGGCACAGGCTGGCCCGGAAGACCTCGTGGCACTGTCGGCCGAGGGCCTCCCCCGCCGGGTAGCCCGTGATCTCCTCAGCAGCTCGGTTCCAGTAGGTGATGTGCAAGTCCGGGTCGACGGTGAAAACACCGTCGGCCACGCTGTCGAGGACGACATCCATCAGGGAGGTGGAGACCATGGTTCCGATATCTCACCCTAAGCGTTGCACTGTAGCACAGGCCTGTTGCGATGCAACGCAACGCATCCTAGCCCCCTCCGGGATCCGTGCTTGCCTTTGGAGGGCGGTCTATGGCAAGCTTCACTTGCACTGCGTCGCGTAAGGCGTTGCATAGTGTCGCGTCGGTGCATCGGAGCCCGAGCCGGCCCGGGTCCGGTCCCGCGGCGATCGGCCTCGCAGAGCCGGGTAGAGCACGCACAGACATGAAGAAGGTACTCGTCGTCGACGATGAGCAGTCGATCGTGATCTACTTGACGACCGTGCTGGAGGACGGCGGCTACGCCACCTGCTCGGCCATGGACGGCCAGGAGGGTCTGGGCATGGCCCGCAGGGAGAAGCCGGACTTGATCTGCCTGGACGTCATGATGCCCAAACGCTCGGGCGTCTCCCTGTACCAGGAGATCAGGCGCGACCCGGCGCTGCGCTCCATCCCGGTGATGTTCATCAGCGCCTACAACCGGATTCGAGATCTGCGCAACCCCGTGACCTTCCGCAAGATGATCCCCGACATGGCCATCCCCCAACCGGACCTCTGCATGGAGAAGCCCATCGCGGTTTCCGACTTCCTCGAGGCGGTCTCCAAGCTCACCGGCCAAGGCCTACCCTCGAGAAGGACGGACGAGTGCAGTCAGAAGTAGCCCCGGATTTCCATCGCTGGATCAGCGAGGAGCTCTTCGACCACGTGCCGCTGGCGATCTGCGTGGTCGACCAACAGTTCCGGATCGTCGAGGCCAACGACAGGTTCGCCGAGCTCTACGGCGAGTGGCGTGGGCGCTTCTGCTACGACGTCTACAAGGGCCGGAACGAGAAGTGCGCCCGCTGCGGTGCCGCCAAGACGTTTCGAGACGGCAAGACCAGGCAGCGGGAGGAGCAGGGCGTCGACCGCCAGGGGAACGCCACCGACTATGTCGTGAACATCGTCCCGGTCGTGCGAGACAACGGCGAGGTCCCCTACGTCATCGAGATGTCGAGGAACATCGCTGAGCTGAAGACGCTCCAGCGCCAGAAGCTCGAGGCCGAGCGCCTCGCGGCGGTGGGACAGACCGTGGCCGGCCTGGCCCACGGCATCAAGAACCTGATCATGGGCCTCGAGGGCGGGATGTACGTGGTCAACTCCGGGCTTCGCAGCGGCAACGAGGAGCGTCTGCTTCAGGGCTGGAAGATGCTGGAGGAGGACATCGGGCGCATCTCCTCGTTCGTGAAGGAGTTCCTCGAGTTCGCCAAGGGCCGGCAACCGCGCGTGCAGACGATCCAGCCCAACGACATGGCCCGCAAGGTCGTGGCCAGCTTCCGGGAACGGGCCGCGCGGGCGGGCGTAGAGCTCCGGCTCGACCTGCAAGAGCTCGGAGAGGCGTCGATGGACGAGGAGGGCCTCCACGCCTGCCTGACCAACCTCGTGCTGAACGCCATCGACGCCTGCGTGATGAGCACCAACGAGACTCACCACGTGGTCCTGTCCACCCGCGAACGAGACGGCGTCTTGACCTTCGAGGTCAGCGACAACGGCTGCGGCATGGACTACGACATCAAGCAGAGGGTCTTCACCAACTTCTTCTCGACCAAAGCCTCGGGGAAGGGAACCGGACTCGGGCTCCTCACGACCCGCAAGATCGTGCAGGAACACGGCGGCAAGGTATCCTTTGAGTCGGCCGAGGGAGAGGGCTCGGTCTTCAGGCTCGAGTTCCCGCGTGACAGCCTTCCCCGGCCCCAGCGGGAGGAAACAGCCGCGTAGCGGCCAGAGACGAGTAGCATCCGGCTCCCCGGGGGCGGAAACGAAAGGAGAGAAGGAAACATGGAGGACGTCAGGGGCAAGACGGTGCTCGTGGTCGATGATGAGCCGAACGTGCGAATGTACCTGCAGACGGTGCTCGAGGACGCCGGCCTGGACGTTCGGACGGCCGCCAACGGCAACCAGGCGCTCGACCGAATGACGGAGAAGAAGCCCGACGTCATCTCGCTGGACCTGGTCATGCCCAAGATGTCGGGCCTCAAGTTCTTCAAGTACATCCAGAAGAACAAGGACAGAGCCGGCATTCCCGTCGTCGTCGTCACGGCGCACGCGCAGGACGAGATGGGGTCGGAAGACTTCGAGAAGATCAAGAAGTACAAGTCCGAGGAGTGCAGGATCTTCCTGCTCGAGAAGCCCGTAGACGCCCTGACCTACGTCGATACGATCCGCCAGGCCCTGGGTCTGGAGCCCCTGAGCCCCGACAGCGAAGAGGGTGCATCCCTCAGGCTCCAGGTGTCGGACGCGGTTCGGGCGGCCGACCCGGAATCTCTCAAGAAGGCCCTGAATATCCTCAAGCGGAGTTGACGCGTCGATCGCGACGACTCCCCGAGCGTTGGCCCGGGACATCAACCTGCACCAGGAGGCCGGATACGGCTCTGAGTCCGACGATCCGCCGCCGCGAGCTCGGCAGCGCGTCAGATCTCGTCGGAGATCACGAAGATCGCCTCTTCCGCGCGAATGTTGCCCAGAAAGCGAATCGGGTTGCGCCGACCCTCGATCAGCGAAATGCACTCGAGAATCCGGATGTGATTCTCCCAGCAGTAGGTTCGGAAATCGCGAATGCTGAGGAAGTGCATGTTGGGCGTGTCATACCAGCGGAAGGGCAGATTCTCGCTCACGGGGCTCCGCCCGGTGAGCAACATCTGAACCACCGGCTTCCAGTACACGAAGTTCGGAAAGCTCACGACGCAGCGCCGACCGATGCGAAGCATCTCGCGCAGCACCTTGTCCGGCCGGCGCAGCGTCTGAAGGGTCTGCGACAGAACCACGTAGTCATAGGACTTGTCCGCGAAGCTCGATAGCTCCGCCTCGACGTCGAGATCCACCACACGAATGCCGCGATCGATGCACTCGCAGATGTTGTCCTGCTGAACTTCGACGCCGAGGCCGGTGACGCCCTTCTTTCGGATCAGCCGGCTGAGAAGCGCGCCTCTCCCGCACCCCAGATCGAGAACCCTGCTGCCAGCCTCGATGAGATCTTCGATCTGATCGTGGTCGGCGCGCTTCCGCGTCCATGTCGTTTCCACGGCGGGGCTCTGGCGATAGGGCTCGACATGCCCGCCATTCCCCACGCGGGGGCGGCCGGCGGCGCTCGCCAGGACCCCGCCGATCAGGCGGCCGAGGGTCTCCGGCTCCAGCAGGAATGCGTCGTGACCGTAGGTCGAATCCACCTCGGAATAGGAGACCTGTTTGCCGTTGCTCAGCAGCGCATCGACGATCTGGCGCGATTGCCATGGCGTGAACAGCCAATCGCTCGAGAAGCTGATGACGAGGAACCGGGCCTGAACGTCGCTGAAGGCGTTCCGCAACGACCCGTGCCGTGCACCGAGGTCGTAGTAGTCCATCGCCTTGCTGATGTAGAGGTAGCTGTTCGCATCGAAGCGTTCGACGAACGCGCGGCCCTGATGATCCAAGTACGTCTCGACCGAGAATTCGTTGCCGAAGTCATAGCTGTACTTGTCGGCCGAGCGGAGCTCGCGCCCGAACTTCTCGTGCATGCCCTGCTCGGACAGGTAGGTGATGTGCCCGACCATTCGCGCGATGGCCAGGCCCCGGTCCGGCCCGCAGCCGTCAGCATATTGACCGTTCTTGAAGCTCGGATCGGCGAGAATCGCGTTTCGTCCCACCGCGTCGAACGCGATCGACTGAGCGTTGAGTCTCGGCGTCGTCGCGACCGGAATGGCGACCGCCAGGCTCTTGGGGTAGCGCACGGCCCATTCGAGTACCTGCATCCCACCCATCGAGCCCCCGATTACGGCCAGGAGCTTCTCTATGCCGAGATGATCGATCAGGCCCTTCTGCAGCTTGACCATGTCCTCTATGGTGATGACGGGGAAGTCGAGACCCCAGGGCCTGCCGGTTTCGGGGTCGATGCTCGATGGGCCGGTCGTACCCTTGCAGCCGCCCAGGATGTTCGAGCAGATGACGAAGTACTCGTTCGTGTCGATCCCCTTGCCCGGGCCGACCATGATGTCCCACCAACCGGGTCTGCGATCATCCTCGCTGTGATATCCCGCCACGTGGGCGTCCCCGGACAGCGCGTGACAGATCAGCACCGCGTTGTCGCACGCCTCGTTGAGCTGGCCGCACGTCTCGTATGCGACCTCGACGGACCCCAGCTTGCGCCCGCACTCGAGCTCCAGAAACGCGGGAGGCTCGAACAGGGTCACCTTCCGCAGTCGGACCATCCCCACGGAGTCGGCGAGCATTACTTCTGCGACGCTGCCAGCGCCTGGTCGATGTCGGAGATGATGTCTTCGATGTCTTCGATTCCCACCGACAAGCGCACATACTCGGGCGTAACGCCGGCCTCGGCCTGCTCCTGGGCCGTCAACTGCTGATGGGTCGTGCTGGCCGGGTGGATGCACAGGGTCTTCGCATCCCCAACGTTCGCCAGATGCGACAGGAGACTCACACCGTTGATGAACCTCTTCCCGGCTTCCATACCACCCTTGATGCCAAATCCCAGAATCGCCCCGCAGCCCTTGGTCAGGTATCTGCTGGCGTTGGCGTGGAACGGATGTCCAGCCAGGCCCGGGTAGTTGACCCACTCCACGGCCGGCTGCTGTTCGAGATGGCGAGCGACCGCGAGCGCGTTCTCACAGTGCCGCGGCATCCGCAGGTGCAGTGTCTCCAGCCCCTGCAGGAACAGGAAGGCCGCGAAGGGGCTCATGCAGCCTCCCAGGTCGCGCAGGAAATGCGTCCGGCTCTTCAGAATGTACGAGATGTTGCCGATCGCCTCGACGGCGTCGACAAACACCATGCCGTGATAGGACGGGTCGGGTTCGGTGAATTCCGGCCACTTCGCGGGCTCGGCGGTCCAATCGAAGTTGCCCGAATCGACGATACAGCCGCCGATATGGAGCCCGTGCCCCCCGATGAACTTCGTGCAGCTGTACACGTTGATGTCGATCCCGTGCTGGAACGTCCGAAGCAACGCCGGCGTCGTCACGGTGTTGTCGCAGAGCAGCGGAAGCCCGCACTCGTGGGCGACACGGGCGATCTCGACGTAATCCGGCACATCGTTCTTCGGGTTGCCGATCGACTCGATGAAGACGCAACGGGTGTCGGCGTCCACCAGCTCCCTGATCGCCTCGGGCTTGGAGGGATCGAAGAACTTCACCGCGATGCCCAGCTTCGGCAACGTCTGGGTGAAGAGCGTCCAGGTCCCGCCGTAGAGGCTGGTTGCCGAGATGAAGTTCTGTCCGGCGTGGCAGATGTTCAGGATCGCCGTGGTGGTCGCGAACATCCCGCTGGAGACCGCCAACGCCCCCACGCCGTCGTCCAGCGCCGCCATCCTCTTCTCGAGCGCATCACAGGTGGGGTTCATGAGCCGGCTGTAGATGTTGCCGAACTCCTTGAGCGCGAAGAGATCCGCCGCGTGCTCGGTGTCGTTGAACACGTAGCTGCTCGTCGCGTAGATCGGGACGGCGCGTGCCGTGGTGGTCGGATCGGGCTCTTGCCCCGCATGGAGGCAGCGAGTCCCAAGGCCGTGTGCTGCGGTTTCCGTCATGGTTCACAACTCCATCGCCGCCCTGAATGGCCGCGCAGATTCGGGATGCGGACTAGATGCCGCCTCCGCTGTCAAACAAATCCTGTCGTACCTGGGCCTGCGTAACGACGCTGTCAGGTGCTACGTCGCGAGTCAACCAGACGTTTCCGCCAATGACGGAGCCGCGGCCGATCGTCACCCGCCCCAGGATCGTGGCTTCCGAATAGATGACGACGTCGTCCTCCACGACGGGATGCCGGACGATCCCCTTGATGGGATTGCCGTTCTCGTCGAGCGGAAAGCTCTTGGCGCCAAGGGTGACGCCCTGATACAGGCGGACACGGTTGCCGATGATGCACGTCTCGCCGATCACCACACCGCTGCCGTGATCTATGAAGAAGCCCTCACCGATGGTCGCGCCGGGGTGGATGTCGATGCCTGTGACGCTGTGAGCGTACTCGGTGATCATCCGCGGTATCAGCGGCACCTCCCGCACGTACAGCTCATGGGCCAGCCGGTAGTTCGTGACAGCCAGCACACCGGGGTAGCAGAAGATGGCCTCGTCCGGGCTGGTGGCTGCGGGGTCACCTTCGTAGGCGGCCTGGACATCGGTCGCCAGCAGCCGCCGCACGGCGGGGAGGCGGGCAAAGAAATGCTGTGCGGCCGCCTCCGTTCGGGCTTCGCACTCTTCCAGCCGCTCGAGGCAGGCGAAGCAGAAGCCGCGATTGACCTGTTCACGCAGGTCGCGCCCGACACGATCGAGCGTGCTGCCCATGTGGAAGGCGGCGTTTTCCGGCGTCAGATCCGAGGGGCCGAAGTAGCCCGGGAAGAGCACGCTTCGCAGCGCCTCGACGATGTCGATCACGGCGTTGCGCGAAGGCAGCGGTTGTCGACCCGCGCACTCCTCCCTCGGTCGCCGGAGACCGTTGCCCGCTTCCCAGAGTGCACCCACGAGCGATGCGAGCTGCCCCTCAGCCGGGGTCACCGGCAGCGACTCCTGGCCGGGCGGAGTTGTGTCATGCGTCTCGATCCTACTCACGGTCGTCCTCGAAGAGCCAGGTGCTGAGGTATCGTTCGCCGGAGTCGGGAAGCACGATCACGATCATCTTGCCGCTATTCTCGGGCTTCGCCGCCACCTGAAGAGCGGCCCAGAGAACCGCTCCGGCCGAGATACCGGCCAGGATTCCCTCCTCGCGGGCAAGCCTCCGTGCCACGATGCCGGCATCTTCGTCCTTGACCTGAATGATCTCGTCCACCAGGTCCATTCGAAGTACGTCGGGGATGAAGCCAGCCCCGATGCCCTGGATCTTGTGCGGGCCGGGCTTGCCGCCGGAGAGCACCGGCGAGCCGACCGGCTCCACGGCGATCGCCTTGAGCGACGGCTTGCGCGACTTGAGCCCCTCGGCCGCGCCGCTGATCGTGCCACCCGTTCCGACACCCGCAACCAGGATGTCCACAGCGCCGTCGGTATCCCGCCAGATCTCCTCGGCCGTCGTTCTCCGGTGGATCTCCGGGTTGGCCGGGTTGGCAAACTGCTGGAGGACCACATAGCGGGGATTGGAGGCGGCCAGCTCCTCGGCCCTGCGCATCGCGCCGGGCATCCCTTCCGCTCCGGGCGTCAGAATCAGCTCGGCCCCCAGAATCTTGAGCAGTCTTCGTCGCTCGATGCTCATCGTATCCGGCATGGTGAGAACCAGCTCGTAGCCGCGAGCTGCACAGACGAATGCCAGCGAAATACCCGTATTGCCGCTCGTCGGCTCGACGAGGATCGTATCTTCCTTGATGCGCTCCGCCTGCTCCGCCGCTTCGATCATGCTCAGACCGATACGGTCCTTGACGCTGGAGCACGGATTGAACGACTCGAGCTTGGCGACGAGCTCGGCGCCCGACCCGGCAGCGATCTTGCTGAGCCGGACGAGCGGAGTCCCTCCGATGAGCCCTGTGATGTCGTCCGCAATCCTGGTCATCTCTTGTCCGCCTTTCGTCGCTGACTGCCGGAACTCGTGCCGCAGGGCTTCGAACCCGTACCTCCTGCCCTGGGTTTGCGTTCATTCTCCGTGGCTATCACGTCCGCCAGGGTCATGCTGCCGAGCATGTTCTCGATGGTGCCGCTCAGCTCCTGCCATACCCCGCGGGCCGCGCATCCACTCGCTCTGTCGCAGACTCGCGCGTCCTCCACGCAATCCACGAGGCAGAGCGAGCCCTCCAATGCGTGTAGGATCTCCTTGAGATTGATCTCCGAAGGCTCCCGGGCCAGCATGAAGCCGCCCCCTGCGCCTCGAACACTGCGGGTCAGACCGGCCGCCCTGAGTCCGGTCAGCAGCGTATGGAGATACTTCCTCGAAAGACCTTCCCTCTCGGCGAGGTCTGCCATCACCACGGGCGCGTCCCCGAAAGACCGCGCCAGCTCGAGCATCGCGCGCAGCCCGTACCTTCCCCGAGTGGAAACTCTCATCACGTTGGCCGAATAAACTCCAGTAAATTGGTAGACTATCCACTCCGCGAGATAGGGTCAACCGGCTGGCAGTCGTCTCCCAGCGCCGGCCTCCAGCCCGGATGATTCACGATCCGGGGCAGGCGGGGTTCGTCGCCCAGAGGGGCACCCATCGTCCATGCCGGGCTCACGAAAGGGCGCGGCAAGTCCCGCCGGTTGATCCATGTCAAGGTCTTGACACACTCCCTCTTTCAAGATTCGATCTGAGAGCGGACCCCTTCTGAGATAGCATGATAGGGAGTGTGTCGCCCGAGCGGCTCGAGGCCGCGCCACGCGGCCGCATCCCGGGGTCCCAGATAGAAAGGGGGAGGGAAGACATCGTGAGCTGGAATCCGATCTTCGCCGCCAGCGGTCGGCAGGCAAGGGCGACCCCGAGGCAGCGGCGCCCGGCCGTCGTCCTCGTCTGGGCCGTGGCCTTGCTGTTCTCCCTGGTTGCCGGGCCCGCGCAGGCGTTGCCGGATGCGGCGGACGACGACGGCTTCAACTGGCAGCCGTCGCTCTACTGGAAGCAGGGAGATCTGCGCCTCGATCTGATGCTCGAGACCCGCTACCGCGTCGAGTGGTGGGATGCCCACAAGGGCCAGACGGACGACTTTCACGCGCTCAGGACGCGCGTGGGAGCGAAGTTCTCGTACAAGAGCCTCTTCAGCCTGTTCGCGGAGTTCCAGGATTCCCGGATCTACGACCTGAGCGCCAACACGAGCGGCGCCGGCACTCTCTACCAGAGGTACAGCAAGGGCGGGGATTCCGACCACACGGATGGCCAGGATCTGCGCCAGGCCTGGCTGGATCTGCGCCCGATCGAAGGCCTCTCGATCCGCGGCGGGCGCATGGACATCAAGCTCGGAACCCAGGCGATGTACGCGGAGCCGAATTGGAAATACCTGAAGATCAAGCGCGCCTCCCAGCGCATGGTCGGCACGGTGGGGTGGACCCACGGCGAGCGGACCAACCACGGCGGCAGCGTGGCCTACGACACGGGGGGTTATCACCTCTATTTCTTCGGGGCGCAGCCGACCACCGGCGTCTTCGACATCCGCGGCGCCTACAAGAACCAGCCCGACATCGCCTACGGCGGCGCCTCGCTGACTGCCAAGCGGGGCACCTGGCTTCGCGACACGGAGCTGCGAGGCTTCTTCCTGGGCTACAGCGACAATCGGCCCGTGGATGACGGCGGCAAGCCGGAGGAGGTCAGGGTCTACACACTGGGCTTCTCGGCCATCGGGGTCTACCCCTGCGGGCCCGGCAACTTCGACGTCTTCGCCTGGGCTGCGGGACAGGCGGGGAAATTCGACGGCCGCGACCATTGGGCAGGCGCGGGCATCCTGGAGCTGGGCTATCAGCTCCCGAAGGTCATGGCCAAGCCCTGGTTCCGGGCCGGCGTCAACGTCGCTTCCGGTGGAGACGCAACGGGCGATCACAACACCTTCTTCAACATGCTGCCCACCAATCACATGTACTACGGCTTCGCGGATGCCTTCGCCTTCCAGAATCTCCTCGACGTGTTCGGCCAGCTGATGCTCAAGCCCCACGAGAAGGTGGGGCTCAACTTCATGGTGCACCACTTCCGGCTCGTCGATTCGGACGACGCTCAGTACTTCGGGACGGGCGCGTTCACCAAGAAGGTGCCGGCCGGCTTCGGCTACGGGTCCAACTTCTCGTATGGCAAGCACGAGGTCGGCACCGAGATCGACGTCGCGGTCAACGTGAAGCTCCACAAGCACGTCTCGCTCCAGGGCGGTTACTCGTTCATCTGGGGCGGCGACGTGTGGGAGGCGAAGAAGGCCGACGGAGGCTGGACCGACTCCGACGTGGAGTTCGGCTACCTTCAGATCGCGCTGAAGTACTAGCCCTGAGCGCGGAAAGAAGCTCGACGCGCGGAGCAGCTCGGCAGACCGCTCAGGTGAACTCCGCGGGGGCCAACCCGTCCGCGACCTCCTGGAGCTTGGCGAGCTCACGAATGCGGATCTTCTGCTCGCGCGTTTCGATCAGCCCGCAGTCGACGAGCCGATGCAACGTTCGGGAAAGGGTCTCGCTGGTCAGGTTCAGGTGGCTGGCCAGGTCCTTCTTGCGTATGGGCAGCGTGAACTCGCCCATGCCCCGGGTGTCGTCCGACTGAATCAAGTGCCGGGCCACGCGGGACGTTGCGTCTCGGAGCACGAGGTCTTCCAGCAGGCCTACGAGCTGATGAACCCACTTCGACATGCCGGTCATCATCTCGATGCAGAAGCCGTGATCTTCTTCGACGATCCGGCGGAAGCCCGCTCTGGGGATCAGCGCACAGACCGAATCCTCGCTCACGTCCGCGTGCGCGGGGCAGTCGAACCCCCCGATCGCGGCGACCTCGGCAAAGGTCATTCCGGCACGCGCGAAATGCAGAACGTGCTCCTTGCCGCTGGGAGCAATCTTGAAGATGCGGACGGTCCCCTCGCCGACCACGAAGATCCCCGGGCAGGGGTCGCCATCGCGGAAGACCGCCTGCCCCCGCCCGAAACGGACCGTCCGGGCGATTCTCGCGATCTTCTCGAAAGACTCCGGGGTCAGAGCGCGGAACAGGCCGCAGCCTCGGAGGATCCCGATCGCCGTGTCGTCCATGCTGGCTCCCGAGAAAAAAGCCCGAAAATGCCCGCGGATTGACCTCGATCAAGGCATCGAAGCCGAGACTATCCGATCATTCAGCATCTGAAAAGCATTCCCGCCGGCGGGCTTGCCTGCCCCGCAAGAGAGGCCCGAGAGTTGCTACGCACTGTCGTCTCGATCCACGAGCAGCTGTGCAACGGCTGTAGAGAATGCGTTCCCGCCTGCGAGGAGGGGGCCATCGAGATCGTCCAGGGCAAGGCCAGGCTCGTGGCCGACAGCCTGTGTGACGGTCTCGGGGCGTGCCTGGGCAGCTGCCCGCAGGGGGCGATCAGCGTCGAGCAGCGGGAGGCAGCGCCCTTCGATCAGGAGGAAGTACGGCGGCGCATCGCAGACCTGGAGACGCCCGCCTGCCGGGGATCCGAGCTGACACACTGGCCCGTGCAGCTGCGTTTGCTTCCCGCCAACGCGCCGGCCCTTCGCGGCGCCCGCCTGCTCGTCGCAGCGGATTGTGTGCCGGTGGCCTACCATGGATTCCATTCGGAGCTGCTGCGCGACCACGCCGTCGTGATCGCGTGCCCCAAGCTCGACGATAGACACGGCTACGTCGAGAAGCTCAGCGAGATGATCCGCCACAACGACCTGACCGAACTGACCGTGGCGCACATGGAAGTTCCCTGCTGTACCGGCATTCTCCGCATGGTGTTCGAGGCCCGTCGCCTCGCCGAGAGCGATCTCCCGATGCACGACATCTCGATCAGTATTCACGGCCAGCTCATCGAGCGTCGACAGATTCTCGCCGAGCCGGTGCTCGCTGCCGGCGATGAACCACCTTGTCGCCAAACCACAGGAGTCGAACAAGATGTTCTGTAATCAATGTGAACAGACCGCACACGGGACCGGATGCGTCGAGAAGGGTGTGTGCGGGAAAGACGCCGATGTCCAGTCTTTGCAGGAGATCCTGCTCTACGGCCTGAAAGGAATGTGTTCCTACGCACACCATGCGCGCCGGCTCGGGATGGTCGACGAGGAGGTCGACGCGTTCGTCGAGGAGGCGTTGTTCGCCACGGTGACCAACGTCAACTTCGACATGGACAGCCTGTTCGGGCTGGTTCTGGAGTGCGGCCACAAGAACCTCCGCGTCATGGAGATGCTCGACGAGGGGCATGTCAAGCGCTATGGAGCGCCATCGCCCACGACCGTCTACGAAGGAACCAAGGCGGGCCCGGGAATCCTCGTCACCGGGCACGACATGGTCGATCTCGAAGACCTTCTCGAGCAGACACAAGGTACGGGTGTGAATGTCTACACCCACGGCGAGATGCTGCCGGCCCACATGTATCCCGGGCTACGCAAGTACGAACACCTGGTCGGGCACTACGGTGGCGCCTGGCAGAAGCAGAAGAAGGAGTTCGCGAGGTTCACCGGCCCCGTCCTCGCCACGACCAACTGCGTGCTGCTGCCGCGAGACAGCTACAAGGATCGCCTGTTCACGACTCGCGTGACAGCGGTGCCGGGCGGCAAGCGGCTCGCCAGCAACGATTTCTCCGACGTCATCGAATGCGCCAGGCGTTGCGAGCCCCTGCCCGACGATCAGACCGGGGAGTCGACCGTAGGCTTCCATCACTCGGTGCTGCTGGGGCTGGCCGACAAGATCCTCGCTGCCATCAAGGCCGGAAGCCTCAGCCACTTCTTCCTGATCGGCGGCTGCGACGGCGCGGAATCCGGTCGCAACTACTTCTCGGAGTTCGCCAAGGGTACACCGTCGGATTCGCTGATCCTGACCCTCGGCTGCGGCAAGTACCGCATTCGCGACCACGATTACGGCACGATCGAGCTGGATGGCGCTGGGCCGGTTCCGCGACTCCTCGACATGGGGCAGTGCAACGACTCGTACGGTGCCATTCAGGTGGCGGTGGGCCTGGCGAATGCACTCGATTGCGGCGTCAACGATCTGCCGCTGACCATCGTGCTCTCCTGGTTCGAGCAGAAGGCGGTGGCCGTCCTGCTGACGCTGCTGGCCCTGGACGTGAAGGGGATTCGCATCGGGCCGGCCCCGCCGGCGTTCATATCCCCGAACGTCTTCAAGATCCTCCAGGACAAGTTCGACCTCAAGCTGACCAACAACAGCGATCCGCTGGGGGACGTGCAGGCGGCCCTCGCTCCGCCTGCTTCTTGATGGGAGCTACTGAAACTCTTGATAGGAGCTACTGAAACGACCTGCACTTCTCCTTGAACCACCGCGTTTTCCGGCTATAACTCCTGCTGAATCGGTGGTGCATCCGGAGGGTGGAGGCTCGTTTCATGGCTCGCTATCGCTCTGTTTGCCTGGTCGCGGCTCTCCTCGGTGCGGTCCTGCTCGGCAGCGTCGATTGCCGAAATGCAGCCGAGCCCGGTTACCCGGCGCAGATTACAGCTGTAGAACTCGCCGAGCGGGTGCGCACTCGGGCCGCGCCCCTGATTCTCGATGTGCGTTCCCCCCGTGAGTACTCGGCCGGCCATGTGCCGGGAGCCATCAACATCCCACACACCGAGCTGGCAGGCCGTCTCGGCGAACTGGGGATCGACAAGCCCGACGAGGTGGTGGTGTATTGCCTGAGCGGGAAGCGCGCTGCCATGGCGGAGCAGGTGCTTGCGCAGGCCGGCTACACGAGCGTTCGCGACCTCGAGGGCCAGCTGCGAGCCTGGCAAGGGGGAGGCTACCCGGTCGAGTAACGCGTCCCGCGCCAGCGGGCTACTCAGCCCGCCAGCTCCGGGTAACGCCCGTACTCGCGTGCAGCCTCCACCATCGCCAGGTAGTTCTCCGGTTTGCACCCCGGATGGATCGAGTTGGAGGAGGATATGATGTAGCCACCTCCGGGCGCTGCCTCGGCGATGGTCTCCTTCACACTCTGCCGGACCTCGTCGGGACTGCCGTAGACCAGCAGGAAGCTGCAGTCGATGTTGCCCAGCAGACAGGTCCGCTTGCCAAAATCCCGCTTTGCCTGCGCGATATCCATACACTGAGGCTGGATGGGATGGATACCGTCGAAGCCCGCCTCGAGCAGAGCGGGGATCAGCGGTGTGAGGTTCCCGTCGGAGTGTTTGATGATCTTGCCGCCATTTTCGTGCACGCGGTCGCAGATCTCCCTGTGATAGGGGCCGATGAACTCATCGTAGTGCTTGGGGCTCATCAGGGAGGTGGGGTTGTGTGCGAGATCACCTTCGCAAGCGATGAAGTCCGCACCCTTCTCGAATGCGATATCGATGAGCTTGAAGCAGTGATCTGTGACCAGTCGCGCGAGGTCGTGGACCAGGCCCGGGTTGACGAGGTAGTCCAAGAACAGGTTCTCCATCGAGCCCCGAAGCGTCCAGGAGAGCTTGAAGGTCGCCGGCATGTGGTAGGCGACAGCCTTCTCCGGAAAGGTGGAACGCAGCAGATCGAGCATCAGGAAGTCCTGGTCCTCGGGCGAGCGAAGCCTGAGCCCCTCGAGGTCCGACGGTTCCTTCACGGGGCCGTCCACGGGATAGGGCTCCCCAAACTCGCTCAGGTGGTACACCACGCCCATCGAGTCCCGGATGTGCTTGGCGTCCACTCTCTCCCGAGGAGCGAGTGAGACGGCGGTCACCCCGTCCAGATCGAGCTCGCGTACGAGAGTGATCAATCCGTTGAGAAGCTGGGCGCGCTCCTCGGAGGTCATGTCCAGCGCGAGCTTCGGCTCGGGGAGCTGCTCGGCATCCATGAAGTTCCGGGCGATGCC
>PVMS01007313.1_pt1 | contig 15573 bp, 30 predicted proteins | sample 1853461 | NCBI WGS metagenome assembly PVMS01 (sample SAMN08582032, study PRJNA380276) | Marine sediment metagenome, whole genome shotgun sequencing project. | isolation source: ocean sediment barecode stripped | collected 2017 | reverse complement strand
TGCCCGGTTCCCGTCGATCGAGGCATGGATCTACGCCGACGTTAAAGGTTGGACGATGGATGACGAGATCGACGACGAGGGCCATGAACGCCTGTTGAAGGAAGCTCAGAACGACCTGGCGCAATTTGTGCTGGCTGACGGCACCGTTGCCTTCGCAACACCGGCACATATCGTAACGGCGAGCAAGCCTGCTTAGGCAAGTGACTTAAGTCGTTAGTTCGCAGAGGAAAGATTGTGGAAGAACTCACATTTCGCGTCAAAGGATCCTCCTCAGGTGAATATGAGCTTACCTTTATCAAGGATGGTGCGAGTCTGACGGCGCTATGTACTTGTCCTGCGGGTCAGTTCGGGAATTCCTGCAAGCACCGCATTGCCATCCTTGACGGCAACGCCGAATCGATATCGAGTGACAATGCCGACCAGGTGCCAACGGTGACGCAGTGGCTCGTGGGCACTGATGTTGACGAAGCTCTTACCGCGTTTCGGGCCGCGGAGAAAGCACCTGAAATGACCAAGAAAGATCTGGCTGCGTTGAAGAAGAAGCTTGCGAGGGCAATGAACAGTTAGCGCCAATGCGCTGACTCCATGTATTTGGAGAATTTCGATTTCATATAGAAATTACCTGAAACAACTCTGCATTTTCGTTCTCTCATCGTCACTGGTCCTGGGGTTGATCGTCGGTATCTCTCTCTTGCTTGTCGGAGAGACGACGGCAAATGTGGATCTGACGTTCGAATTTGGAACCTTTGACGGTTTTTGGTGGATTTTAGGGGTGCCCGTCGTGGCAGCGCTGGTCTTCGTGCTCTTGTCTCCACTGTCTTTCTTAATTCATATGCGACTGACAAAGAGCAACGCCGATAATGAGCGATCCGGTTCCTGATGGATCCGCTCGTGGCGCCGTTAAGTTGAGCCGTCAGACGCGATGGCACTATGCCGGCATCGCACTTCCGAATCGGGGCTCGATTGCCCTTCACGAGAGACTCGGCTTCAAGCTCGCAGGTACGTTTCATGAAGTAGGATCAAAATTTGGCAAATACTGGAACGTCAGCTGGTATGAAAAAGAACTCGGGCGCAGCGGGTATAATTGACGGGCGTGAGGCGGCAGTCCCAGGGGTTGATTCTGTTTTAATTGAAGCTGGAAAAAGTCGAAACGGAGGCGCGAAAGTGACGAAATACGTATCGATTGCAATCCTGCTGGTTATGAGCAGCGTGGCAATTGCAGCGAAGGTCGAAAATCTGATCGACGTCCAGCTGCCAGCCAACATTGATGGCAGTAGCCCGAGCGTGGAAGACGTCAAGAAGGCGATTCTGGCCGGCTGCAAAAGAAAGAGATGGATTCCCGTAATAGATGAGGACGGCAACATTACTTGCTCGATTACTGTTCGCTCCCAGCATTATGCCGAGGTCGAGATACCTTATTCGGCGAAAGATTTTTCGATTCTGTACAAGAGTAGTCGCGGCCTTAAGTACAACGAGGCGAACCAGAAAATACATCGAAATTACAACAAATGGGTAACGCTTTTGTCCCAGGCGATTCAGCAGCAGTTTTCGCAGTAGCGTTGATTTTGTCAATTAATCGAAGTGAACAGATCTGTTTTGAAATGCGTACGATCAACCTTGCGCAAGGAGAAGCTTGTGAATATTAGATTGCTGGGGATAGCTGGCTTGTTGTCAGTGGCGGCATTAGTCGCTTGCTCAAAGTCCGGGCATGAGGGAGGTGATGCGAGACTGCAGGGGCTTCGGACCGTCGTCTATGCGGCCCCCGATCTGGATCGTGCGACGCAATGGTATACAGAGGCGCTGGGGATAGCGCCGTACTTTGCCGAAGATTTCTACGTCGGATTCAACGTTGGGGGTTACGAGCTTGCTCTGGACCCCGACAGGGCCGTGGCGCAACCGCCCGGGTCAGGCGCAATGGTTTACTGGGGCGTCGACGATGTGGAGGAAGAACTGAACAGGTTACTGGGCCTCGGCGCGACACCACATACACCTTTTCAGGACATCGGTGGCGACATCCAGATCGCCAGCGTCATAGATCCGTTTGGAAACGCGCTGGGGCTGATATTCAATCCTCATTTCGAAGTATTCGACTAACGCATTTGCAGTCTCAGCCATCCGATGACAAGGGACAGATACATTGGCGCTGCTAAAGGTGAAAGTGGTTCCAGGCTCCTCAAGGACCAGGATTGACGGCTGGCTGGGCGATTCGCTCAAGATTCGGGTGACGGCGAAGCCCGAGAAAGGCAAGGCCAACGAAGCGGTCGGTACGGTACTGGCAGAGGCATTGGAGATTCCATTATCGGAGGTCAGCCTGTCGTCTGGCAGATCGTCAGCTAGAAAGATATTTAAAATCAATAAGTTATCGGACGATGAGATTCATGCCAGACTATCGGCGCATCGCCATTGAGCGGCAGGCTCAAGGATAGCTGATGCTAAACTACCGCCTGGTGGGGCGAACAGGGCGTGTTCAACCATGAGCGAAACTGCTCGTTTTTCTGTCGGTGACCTGGTACATCACAAGTTGTTCGACTATCGCGGCGTCGTTGTCGATGTCGATCCGCGCTTCATGTCGACCGACGAGTGGTACGAGAGCGTCGCAAGGTCTCGGCCGCCGAAGGATAAGCCCTGGTATCACGTGCTCGTTCATAATGCGTTGCACAACACTTATGTCGCAGAGCGCAACCTGGAGGCCGACGCCAGCGTTGAACCGATTCATCATCCGCTGATCGCATCACAGTTCAACGACTTCAAAGATGGGCGCTATATATCGTCTCAGAAAAGTAATTAATTAACGCCGCGAATATTAGCTTCGAGACCTATCAGATGCAGCGCGCGGAGGCCAAAGAATAAGAGGGGCGTTCAAATGCCGACGTATGCATATGGAATTCTGATCGGCGCCATATTGGTCGTAGTAGTCTGGTTCCTCTTCATCGCGCCAATGGAGAGTCGGGTTCACGAACGGAAAATGGAGTTGATGAGGCGCAAGCTTGAGCGTAATGACGAGCGTTTAAAACAGCCTGGAGTGAGCGAGCACTCTGATAATGCTGGCAAGGACGCGAATTCGAAATTAGTCTCTCGCAATATTGGAGTGGAGTAATGTTAGATATCAAGTCGGTCAACCATATTGGTATTCGAATCGCCGACAAGGATAAGTCTGTGCATTTTTACGGTAGCCTGGGTTTCAAATTCGTTTCGGACGCGGGATTCAAAGACGGGCACCCAATCATAATGAAGCACCCGAGCGGTGTGGTAGTAAATCTGTTGGGTCCTGCAAATGCGTCGGAGGGCACGAACATACTGATGGATGTCGACAAAAAGTATCCGGGCATAACGCATGTGGCTCTGACCGTGTCGTCGATTGACGCTGCCAAAACGTTCACGGAAAAAAATGAGATTGCCATTACCGGTTCATTCAGCTTCGGCAATATGTCGGCGATATTTATTCGTGATCCTGATCGAAACGTTATAGAACTCGATGCCTATGGCTCTCCGTCCTCCGAGGATTCCGACGGCTATGCCGGCCACCCATAACAAACAGAACAGATTTGTCGCCAATGTCAAAGTTTGATGGCAAGAAGATTCTAGTTACCGGTGCCTCGCGTGGCATCGGTCGCGCGATTGCCGTCGCATTCGCAGCGAGTGGCGGAAGCGTTGCGATAAATTTCAGGAGCGACGAGAAATCTGCATCGGATACGCTGAATGTACTGGAGGGCGAGGGCCACGTCATCGTCCAGGCAGATGTGTCGGTAGCCGACGGAGCTGGGGCGGCAGTGGATCAGTCCATATCCGGTCTGGGTGGTCTCGATATCGTGGTCAATAACGCCGGAATTTACGAGGAGCACCCAATTGATTCGGTCGGCTTTGACGAATGGCAGTCTTCCTGGAAGAAAACACTGGACATCAACCTGATCGGGCCGGCCAATATCTGTTATTTCGCTGCGCAGCACATGATGAAAAGCGGTGGCGGCCACATCGTCAACGTATCGTCCCGCGGTGCTTTTCGCGGCGAGCCTCATGGCCCGGCATACGGTGCGAGCAAGGCCGGCGTCAACGCCCTGAGCCAATCGCTTGCGATAGCGCTCGCGCCACACAACATATTTGTCGGTGTGGTTGCTCCCGGCTTCGTCGAGACTGACATGACGGTTGATATGCTTGCGCCACCCGAAGGTGACGCCATCCGGGCACAGAGCCCGTTAGGTCGCGTCGCCCGGCCTGAGGAGGTTGCGAGTGCCGTTCTCTTCCTTGCATCGGACGGTGCCGAGTTTTCGACGGGCACGATAATCGATGTGAATGGCGCGTCGTATTTGCGTAGTTAAGCAGAGCGGCGTGGGCATGGTGCTTTTTCTCAAGATTCTGGTCTTTACGGTCCTGGTTCCCGGTACCGTTGCCGGCTACGTTCCGTGGTCCCTGGTGCGGGATGATCCGCTGGTTTTGACGCCGTGGAGCATTCCGGCGGGGATCTGCTCTGTTATAGGCATCGCGATTTACCTTTGGTGCGCCTACGACTTTGGCGCTGCCGGGCGAGGGACACCGGCACCTATCGATGCGCCCAAGCATCTCGTTGTTCGTGGCCTGTATCGGTATGTTCGGAATCCGATGTACGTGGGCGTCATGCTGGTATTGGTTGCCTGGAACATGCTTTATCAAACAAAAAGCCTGATGAGTTATACCATCGGGGCATTCGTATTCTTCAATCTGTTCGTATTTTTTTATGAGGAACCACATCTGCGGCGGCTCTTCGGTGAGGAATATGCCGCTTACCGATCACGTGCAGGTCGGTGGCTGCCCAGAATCGGGCCGGGAAGCCGTCCCTGACACATAGGCAATTCATGTCAAATTCGCGTTTAGAACACATCTCAAATGAGCCGGTTGAAAGGCTGCGCGGCATCGGAAAGCGATTCAGAGATGCGCTGAAATATGCGAAAGTCGTAATTTAAGGCACCAGGAGCAGGGACATGACCGAGAGACTTACTGTCGAGAACGCGCTGCGCATAACGGCCGAGTCTGAACGGTCCATTTATGGCGTACTGCTGGAGTACGGCACACTCGAACTCGGCTTTTACAAGCCCGTGGGAAGCGATCCGCAGAGTCCACACGATCAGGACGAGATCTATATTGTCCAGTCCGGCAGCGGATATTTCGTTCACGGTGACAAACGAGAGCCATTCGAGCCTGGCGAAGCGCTGTTTGTGACGGCAGGAGACCCACATCGATTTGAGGACTCCAGCGATGACTTCGCGGCATGGGTGGTTTTCTACGGGCCGGAAGGTGGTGGATGAGGCAGGGCCTTATGACGATTATTTCGATTGCGGCGCTGATTTACGCGGGGTTTTGCGTATTCATATACGTATCGCAACGCAATGCCATTTACTACCCGACACCCGAAGTGCATGTGTCGGATGTGGAAGACATTCGGCTCGAGAGCGATGGAGAGACTTTAAAAATCTGGCGCCTCGTACACACCGACAAAGCCAGTGCCATAATTTATTTCGGCGGTAACGCCGAGGATGTTGCCGGCAATATTCCGGAATTCAGGCTCATGTTTCCGCAACACAATGTTTATCTGGTCAACTATCGCGGCTATGGCGGAAGTACCGGCGCACCCACCGAATTCGGTCTCTACGCGGATGCCCTGGCCGTATTCGACGCCTTAGCATTGCGATATACGAATATCGCCGTTATCGGCCGCAGCCTCGGCAGCGGAGTCGCAACGTACCTGGCAACGCAGCGAGACATCGACAGGCTCATACTGGTCACGCCGTTCGATAGCATCGAAAGCGTCGCAAAGAGTGCCATGCCGATACTGCCGATTTCTTTATTGCTCAAGGACAAGTTTGACTCTGTCGGACGTGTCGCTGACATCAATGCGCCTGTGCTTGTGGTCACCGCTGAAAATGACGAAGTCATCCCGAGACGGCACTCGGGTGCGCTTACCCAGGCATTTCCGGATTCTCAGGTAACCGTGGAGGTCATTGCGGATACCGGCCACAACACGATCGGCGCATCGCCACACTACGCGCGGGTATTGGACAGGTTCCTGGCAAGGCGCGCCCACCAGTAGTCGAGATGCCTGTGTGGACTGCAAGAACAGAAGACATCCCCAACGGCCAGCGATTCCAGATCTACAGCGGCGGGAACGCTGTTTCATTCAGATCCTACCTCGAGTTGCTCGAGAATGATCAGGACTTCGGGCGCTGGTATGCAGAACTTCTCACCGGAGTTACTTTCAACGCTTTTTTCTGGGAGCACCCGCCGCTCTGTAACGCCAACATCGATTCGGCAACAGAATTTGTGCTACTCGATAGTCCGACGCTTGCCGAGCTCAGTCCGAATCCAGGGCCATTCAAATCGTATTTCGACCGCGAAAACGACATCGTTTCGTTTCACAGCCTCGGCGGCGACGCATTTCTGATTGCTCCCACACCTTCTGAGCCGCTGACAGCCTGTGTTCACTTGGCAGCTTTCGTACGCAACGCCCCAGAGATGCAAGTCGTGAATCTCTGGCACGAGACTGGCAGGGCATTGCGTCAAACACTAGGTGATCAATACCTGTGGCTGAGCACCTCCGGCCTGGGCGTCGCCTGGTTGCATATCCGGCTGGATTCCTACCCCAAGTACTATCAACACCGGCCGTATACAGCAACAGACGGACGGTTCGGGCTAAGATAAGAAAATGGACAAGAGGCTACTTGTGGCGATACTGGGGAGTGCCGCGCTCGCAGTTCTTGCGGTCGTCGGAAAATCAGCGGTGATGTTCGTGTCTGCGGTGGCAATCGCCGCCGCCGTTTATGTATTTCGTAGTGCACGCGTGCGAGATCGAATAATCGGAATCATTGCCGCCGGGCTTGCTGGCAGTATTGGGGCAGAGATCGTACACACCGTGTATCACTATACTAATGTTGCACAGACCGGGGCTGGGGGTAACGGTGGCGGATTCTTCATGTCGGCCATGATGGTCGGGCTCATAAACACCGCCGCAATCATCGCGCTTGTCTTGTGTAGCGAAGCCTGGTTGAAATACAGTCGCCGAAAACCTGATTAAAGGGACATACGAATGAAGATATTCCATTCAATCGAAAAATATATTGCCACCGCCCTGTTGTTCCTGATGGCTATTGTCGTGGCTTCCGGCACCATAGAGCTTGCGTACGAAATTACGACCAGCATGTTCGAACCACCGGGTTTTTTCGTTGGTATCGGAGAGTTACTCGATATATTCGGACTGTTTCTGATGATTCTTATCGGCCTCGAACTGATGACCAGCATTCAAATGTATTTAGAAGACCACGCCATTCACGCCGAGATGATGATTCTGGTCGCACTGACTGCCGTCGCGAGAAAAATAGTGATTTTCGATGCTACCAAAGTCGATCCCCTTGTAATTTTCGGCATCGGCTTTCTCGTCGTGTCGCTATCGGCGGGCTACTATTTGCTCAAGAAGAATCGCCTCGCAGCGGATAAAGTGTGAGGCATTGTCCGAGTGCTTGTCCTGCAAACAGAGCGATTGGTTCTTCGATATTTTCTCGAAAACGATGCGGAGTTTATTGTCAGATTGTTGAACGAGCCATCATTCATCGAATATATCGGTGACAAGGGTGTTCGGACAGTCGAGGAAGCAAACGAGTATCTGCTGAATGGGCCGATCGATAGCTATGAGCGCTTCGGCTACGGCCTGAACAGGGTGGAGCTGAGAGAAACGGGCGAGCCAATCGGAATGTGCGGCCTGGTTCGCAGAGCCAATCTGGACGATGCCGATATCGGATATGCTTTCCTGGAGCAATACTGGTCAAAGGGCTATGCCAGGGAGTCGGCGGAGGCCGTCTTGGGGCATGCACGGAACAAGCTCGGCCTGGATCGCATCGTTGCCATAGTGACGCCCGAAAATCGTAGTTCGATCAAGCTGTTGGAGAAGATCGGCCTGACTTTCGAGCGCATGATCCGCTTCTCAGATGACGATGAAGAACTCGAGTTTTTTGTGTCGGATACGAAATGACCATCAGCCAACAGTTTCAGTCGGACCGATCCATAGTACCGCTGTTACTTTCCAACTTTCTGACCATTGCCTGGGCGCTGTTCGAAGGATGGCGAATAGTCGATGTAATGCTCTTGTACTGGGTACAGAGCGTGGTCATCGGTTATTTTAACTACCACCGCATTATGGATTTGAAGGAGTTCTCGACCGAGAATTTCTCGATCAACAACAGACAGCCTGAGCCGACGCCGAAAACAAAAAAACATGTCGCCGGTTTTTTCGCACTTCACTACGGAGGTTTCCATGCCGTTTATCTCGCGTTTTTTCTGAATAATGAGTCGGGCGAAATCAGCCTATCAAGTATCGGGATCATCGCCTGCGTCATCGCGTTCATCCTCAATCACCGTTATTCCTATCGATTCAACAAGGAAAGAGACAGCCAACGAGTGCCCAATATCGGCACGCTCATGTTCTTTCCCTACGCGCGCGTCATACCAATGCACCTCTTGATCATAATTGCGGCGTCCCTCGGGAGTGAGTCCGTAACAGCGCTATTGATATTTCTATTATTGAAGACTGGCGCCGACGTCATCATGCACATGGTCGAGCACGCGGACGCGAGGCAAAAGAAACCAAGTACGCCCTGACTATGCTTTCCCGAATTGCAGCAGATCTGGTTCTGGCCGTTCACCTGGGATTTATCGTCTTTGTCATCCTGGGCGGTTTGCTGCTTCTGCGTTTTCCGAAGATCATGTACCTGCACATTCCTGCTGCCGTCTGGGGCGCAGTCGTCGAGATTAGCGGCCGAATCTGCCCGTTGACGACCTGGGAGAACGACTTACGGCAAAGTGCCGGCGAATCCGGATATGCAGAGAGCTTCGTCGAGCATTATCTCGTTCCGATCATTTACCCGGCCGGGCTGACCCGGGATGTCCAGCTGACGCTTGCGGGTATCGTCGTTTTTGCCAACATTGTTATCTACGGCTGGCTTCTCTATCGTTGGAATAGGTCACGAGCACGGGAGTCCTCCGCGTGAAAAGGCTGCTTAAGAACAAAGGTGCGCGAACCGGCGTGTTTTTCGGCGCGACGTCCGGCGTGATTACAACGGTCGGGCTGATCGTGGGTCTGTACGCCGGAACGGAGTCCGTCGTTGCAGTACTCGGCGGCATACTGGTGATTGCAGTCGCCGATGCGATGTCGGATGCGCTCGGTATTCACGTGGCGCAGGAAGCAGACCCGGACTCTACGAGCGAACACATCTGGTCCGCTACAATCTCGACATTTCTCACCAAGTTCATTGTCGCGCTGACGTTTGCCGTGCCGGTAATGTGGCTTCCGTTGGAGACGGCTGTGATGGTATCGATAGGCTGGGGCCTGCTCATAATCGCTCTCCTAAGCTGGTTCCTGGCCCGGTCACAACAGAACGCGGTCTTGCCGGTTGTGCTTGAACACCTGGGTATTGCCATCGCAGTTATCATCATCTCCCATTACATCGGCGTCTGGGTTCATACAGCTTTCACGTAGGGCGAGCGGAGATTTGAGTAAGGAATCGACAGTCCGTGCGGCAATACCCGTTGAAGCAGCCGAAATCTCGTCACTCGCGATGCGTTCCAAGGCGCATTGGGGCTACTCCGACGAATTCATGTCGGCATGTCGTGCAGAACTGACGTATTCCGATGCCCAGATCGATTCGGTTGACTACGAATTCTACGTTTGTGAGGCCGAGGGCAGAATCGCCGGGTTCTACGCGCTTGAACTCCTGGGTTCAACTGATGCGGAACTCGAAGCGCTATTCGTGGAGCCGGCATCAATAGGGCAGGGATTCGGGCGAATATTAATCGAACACGCGAAGGCCAGAGCCGCAGCCCTGGGTATCAAACAATTGATCATCCAGGGTGACCCGAACGCGGAGTCATTCTATGAAGCGGCGGGAGGCGTTAGTGATGGGCAGCGCGAGTCTGCCAGCATTCCGGGACGATTCCTGCCAATATTCAGGATCGATTTGTAGTCGGGAAAGAGAGCACATTTCCATGAGCGAAATTAGCTGGCAGGATTTTGAGAAAGTCGAGCTGCGCGTCGGCACGATCACATCAGCTGAGGCATTTCCCGAGGCGATCAAGCCCGCTTACAAACTGACCATCGATTTCGGTAATGAAACAGGCATCAGAAAGTCGTCCGCACAGATAACGGACTTGTACAGTCTTGAAGATCTCATCGGCAAACAGATCATCGGTGTCGTCAACTTCCCGGCGAAGAAAATAGGCCCGTTCATGTCCGAGTGTCTTGTCACGGGTTTCGTTCAGGAAGACGCCAGTGTTGTGCTTGCCGTTCCGGACCGTCCGGCAAATAATGGATCAAGGCTCGCTTGAAGGGACTGACATGTCGGAGTACACCGCAACCGTAAAATGGCAGCGTGGAGATCAGGACTTTGCCGGCGATAATTACAGCCGCGGCCATGTCTGGGAATTCGACGGCGGCGCCAGCGTGCCGGCCTCCGCCTCTCCACATATCGTGCCGCTACCGAAGTCGGTTGCTGAAAATGTCGATCCCGAAGAGGCGTTCGTCGCCTCATTGTCGAGTTGTCACATGCTGTTCTTTCTCTCGATTGCCGTGAAAAAGGGCTATATCATTGATAGTTATACAGATAGTGCGATTGGCTATTTGGCAAAAAATGATCAGGGCAGGTATGCGATGACCCGCGTCGTACTGCGTCCGAACATCGTCTTCTCCGGCGATAATCAGCCGACAGTTGAGCAGTTGACTAAACTACATGAGCAATCTCACCATCAGTGCTTTATTGCCAACTCGGTGAAAACCGAAGTAAGCATAGAACCCGTAAGCTGAGACGAGTTTCCCGGACACCGAGATGACAGACGACGTAACCGACTGGAGAGAACTGCGTGAATTCAAGGCAGTCGATCTGACGGAGTCGTTCGTCTTATCCTGGAGTACCGATGCCGAATCGCTACTCATCGATCTGGACCTCTATCTTTGCCCCGATCATGCGTTCTATGAGAAACCGAGGCCTGCGGAGAAAGCGTGTTTTCGACCGGCATTTCTGGAGTTTCCCTATTGTTCCGGAATTGCGTCCGGGGCTGATATTGAAAACGGCCAATCCATTCCCGATATCGCCGCCAGGCTTGGGCTGGGCGCGATCGAAGGGCTGCGGCGAATCGGTGAGGGGCGCTACGAGATAACCGGAGAGTTCGGCCAGGTGGAAATTGATGCAGAAAGACCGCTTCTGAGACTGAAGGGCCAACTCGCCTGACCCAGCTGAAGGAATATCAACCATGACGCCAGAAAACACCATTGACTATGTTGAAATTCCAGCATTGGATCCCGCGAAGTCGCAGACATTTTTCACCGAGTTGTTCGGTTGGGAATTCGTGGACTATGGCCCCGACTATTGCAGTTTTAATGATGGGCGCCTGGCCGGCGGATTTCGGCGGGCCGATGTTGTCGTCGCGGCCGAAAATGGCAGCCCGCTGATCGTCTTTTACAAAGAGGACCTCGCGGCGGCCACCGAACGTGTTGCCGAACTCGGCGGCACCATTAGCCGCGATATTTTTTCATTCCCTGGCGGCAGGCGATTTCACTTTACAGATCCCAACGGGAACGAATTTGCAATTTGGTCTGACAAGTAGCGGTCTTTTCCTCGGCCTCGCAGTAACACAAACCGCTCATTCGATCGAAGAGTATTTTTTTCGGCTTTATGACGCCCTTGCATTCGCTCGATACCTCGTCGGCCTCATCAGTAGCAATCTCGCGCTTGGTTTCGCCATCGTCAATACGCTGATTGTCGTTTTTATTTTCTGGACCTATATCCGCCGCGTGCGGCCTGCGGCAAGCAGCGCGACGGCGTGGCTTTGGGGCTGGGCGCTCCTCGAATTCGCCAATGGAAGTGGCCACATTATTCTTGCGGCAGACGCTGGCGGCTATTATCCAGGTCTTTATACGGCGCCGTTTCTGCTCCTGATCAGTCTGGCACTTATGTACCGATTAGTTCATCCTGTGCGCCAGGCGCCAGCTCAATGAAGGGGACGAGACTCGATGCATGAACAAGTAAATCACCCGTGCGTTCAGCACAAATTGGCGCTGATTCGCGATGAGGACACTGGTTACAAGAAGTTTCGCGAGCTTGCGACCGAAATCACGATGTTTCTGTGTTACGAGGCGTTAAAAGAGATCGAGGTCAAGCAGGTTACCGTGCAGACTCCACTGGCCGAGGCGGCAGGGCACAAAATCGCGAACGAGCTCGTGGTCGTTCCAATATTGCGCGCCGGTGTTGGCATGCTGGAGGGAATACTAGGACTCGTTCCCACAGCGAGAGTCGGTTTCGTAGGCATGTACCGGGATGCGGAGACGAAAAAGGCCGTGTCTTATTACCACAAGCTGCCGACGGAAACCGACGGCGCAACCTGCATCGTCATTGACCCGATGCTCGCAACTGGCGGTTCTACCTCGGCAACAATCGATTTCCTGAAGGAACAGGGGGCCGCCACAATTGTCGTGGTGTGTATCGTCACATGTCCCGAGGGACTGGCGGCAGTTGAGAGCGACCATCCCGACGTGAAGATATATACGGCGAGCGTCGATGAGCGTCTGGATGAGCGAAAATACATTATTCCGGGGCTGGGTGACGCCGGCGATCGGCTGTTCGGCACCCGCTAGAGGATTGGGCAGCGATGGCAGCGCTCAAGACCCAACCCACCAGCCAAAGCGTATCGGATTTCCTCAGTATGGTTGAGGACAAGAAGATGCGTGCGGAATGTCGGGTTGTGGCAAAAATGATGCGCGAGGCAACCGGAAAAAGGGCCAGGATGTGGGGCACGAGTATCGTTGGCTTCGGGTCCTACGACTACAAATATGCCAGCGGCCGCGAAGGCAGTTGGCCGATCGTCGGATTTTCGCCTCGCAGTAAAAACCTGTCGATATACATCATGCCGGGGTTGTCGAAATTCGATAAACTCATGGGGCAGCTTGGTAACTACAAGACCGGAAAATCCTGCCTGTATATTAAGACGCTGGATGACGTCGATCAGAAAAAGTTGAAAGCGCTGATCGACGGTTCCGTGAAATTGATGAAGAAAAAGTACCCGGTCAGGTAGTGTCGACAGGGACAAAATTTGGAGAATCATGTTGATCGAAGATCCTGCAGAACCCAGGTTTGAGGGCTCAACACTCGTCATTGAGACCACTAGTGGGCCGGAAACCTATGACTCACAATTTCTCGTCGCGGCACTTCTGGTATTTGTCGCTAAAGGCAACGGCAATATTTCCGAAGACGAGGTCAAGAAGATGTTGCAACTCGTCAGCGAACATTTTCATTTGGAAAGTGGCGAATCACTCGCGTTGCTCAACCGGGCGATGGGTGATCTTGCAGACAATCCGGATCTGGTGGGTTTGTTAAAAAAACTCAGCAACGTGCTCTCGCCAACGGAGAAAGAAGATATCGCGGTCATGCTCCTGAAAGTTATCGCCGCGGACGGTATCCGGGATGTCGATGAAATGGAAATGATGAATGTCGCAGCGGAAATCATCGACATCTCCGCGGAGTCTCGACACAGTGCGTTCGATCGATACTTCGCTGAGCAGAAAGATTGACAGCTGCCTGGGCGGGGTGCCGATCGGCCTTCGATCCAGGTCAGGTCGGGCGAAGAGAAAACATTAATATAATCAATTATTTACATTTACACATTTACGTTACGGTGACAGCTCAGGAAAAAGCGCTGCCAATGAGCTATATATAGATCGACAGATGGCCGCGTTGGGGGAGGCGGGATGCGCAGCACAATTTACAAGACAGTCGTTTTGCCGGCGCTTCCGGCAGAACTCTACGACATGTACATGGATGCCGAAACGCATGCGGCATTTACCGGCGCGCCCGTGAGAATCAGCGAAGAGGCCGGCTCACCGTTTGAGGCCTTCGGCGGGCTGTTGAAGGGCACAACGTTGCAGGTCGTGAAACCAATGTTGATCGTGCAGTCATGGCGGTCCGTCAATTTCGCCGACGACGATCCGGATTCAACGCTCATCATTTCTTTCTCGCCCGAGGACGACGACGGGCGTATCGATCTCGTGCATTTGGACGTGCCCGAGAACGACTTTCAGGGTGTTTCTGGCGGATGGGAATCGCGCTATTTTGCGCCCTGGCTGACGTACTTGCAGGGCGGGGAAAGTTGACGGCCGGTGCACAGAACCCTTGAAAACAAGGGAGATTCAATCAATTCAACACATTTCATAACAGGAGAGTTAAATTCGACGGGGCGAAAATTTTGACCTACCCTGTCGCTGGCGTAACATACGGCCATCGAAATCCTGCTGCAAAGCTTCAGCGCACTGCGCTGATTTTTTTATTTGTCAGGACTTGAGAGTTAACCGCCGGCCTCGTGCCGGTATCCAAAACGCCAAGATAATTGGCACGCAAAGAGTAAGAGAAATATGTCAGAGCAAGTAGAAGGCACCGTTAAGTGGTTCAACGATGAGAAGGGATTCGGGTTCATTGAACGTGAAGGCGGTAAAGATGTTTTTGTTCACTACAGCGCTATCAACGCTGACGGTCGCAAAACCTTGCACGAGGGCCAAAAGGTCTCTATGGACGTGACTCAGGGAGAGAAGGGACCTCAGGCAGAGAACGTAACGCCTATTTAGGCAGTTCTACGCGCTGCCCTGCCGCCAGCGCGGCAGCAGGTAGTCAAAAACGACAAGACCCGATGTGTAACTGAGCAGTTATGCATCGGGTTTTTTTGTTTAAAGTAATAGATTCGTCATGAAACTCAACGATGCAACTGTACCTACATGACCTGCCCGGTATGAAAGGAGCTAACGTGCCTACAGATGCAAAAACCGATGCACAGATTCAAAAATGTTTCGATGTGATGGCGGAGTTACGCACTCAGCTGAGCAGAGACGATTTCCTGCAGACCATACGACATATGGAATCTGAAGGATTCCGCTTGGCATATATCGAAGACGCCGAGGGCGTCGTCGCTGTAGCCGGCTATCGCATATACACCAACCTTTTTCTGGGCAAAAACCTCTACGTCGATGACCTGGTGACATCTGCGAGCGCACGCTCGAAAGGGTATGGGAAGCAGATGCTCGATTGGTTGCGCGATAAGGCCAGGGAGGCGAGTTGCCTGGCATACCATTTGGACTCAGGAACGCAGCGTGGCGAAGCTCACAAGTTTTACTTCAATCAGGGGTTCACCATCACCTCCTATCATTTTAGTGAACAACTACAGAAAGGAGTTTAGAAAATGCACCGAAGCAGGCTCGCCGGAATAATCATCGACTGCAAAACAGATGACCTAAATGCTGCAGCAGGCTTCTGGGCCAAGGCACTCGGTGCTGTACCGAACATGGATGCCTACGAGGAGCATGGAGGCCCCTACGTCGAACTAAAAATGCCTGACGATGAAAACTACGTCGAGATACAGACCGTCGATCACGACAGCCGCGTACACATCGATATTGAATCCGACGACATCGAGGCTGAGGTCAAAAGACTCGAGGCGTTGGGAGCGAAACGCATTGCCGATATCAAGAGTTGGTGCGTGCTGGAAGCGCCCACCGGGCAACGCTTCTGCGTGGTGAAGGTC
>PVMS01098587.1_pt1 | contig 15574 bp, 14 predicted proteins | sample 1853461 | NCBI WGS metagenome assembly PVMS01 (sample SAMN08582032, study PRJNA380276) | Marine sediment metagenome, whole genome shotgun sequencing project. | isolation source: ocean sediment barecode stripped | collected 2017 | reverse complement strand
TACCCATACCTGTAGATGAATATACCTGTATTATTTTATTGTTGGCATGGGAAAATTTTTACTTATTTCATCGCTGTTTTGGATAGAATGCTATTATTATATCCATTTGTCATCATGGGTGCATTAATTCCGACACAAGGAAGAGCACTTTCATTTGATATACATTTGTATTTATACAATGCAAATTGTTCTGATAATCGCATATTTCTTTGTTCTTGACAATATTCACCTTTATCGTTTATTAGTCTGGTTGAACTCATATATGTATTAATCAGATTTTTTTTCTTAAGTTTTTTTTAATTCAGAAATGAGAATTGTGATACTATCTGTAATTTTATTTGTTTTAATCTCTCCAAGACAGCGATGAAATAAGTAAAAATTTTCCCATGCCAACAATAAAATAATACAGGTATATTCATCTAAAGGTATGGGTAATTCATTTTCTTCATTCATGATTTTAAATACTTCTTCAAAATGAGGTTGTATTAAAGGCTTAATAATTTTATTAACTGTATTATTTATTTTATCACCGTTGTATTCTTTTAAGAAAAATACATCCAATAATTCTTTTCGGTAAACATCATCATCGGGAGATTCATTATATGTAAGCTTATAAGTAAAATCGTACATATAATAAAATTACGTTATTAGTATTTAAATTAATTATGGCGAGATAGATAATCGCGGTCACGTGTAATTTCACGACTTGGAAGACCACCTCTGATCCATCCATTGGCAGCCACGCCTTCTACTAAATTTGCTGGATTTTGGATAGTAGCTTGAAGTGTAGGAACTAATGGAGTCTCTACGTAATGTTGGAAGGATTTTTCAGTAACAGTTTTGCAGCTTTTGGTTTCAGCAGTGTAGGCTCCTTGTTGAAGTCGTGATTCAATAACAGGTCTAGGTGGACCTCTTCCTAAAAATGGTACAGTAGCAAAAGGTCTTTGATATAGACTAATTCTGCATTTTGGATGAGTTTGAATAGAACCAATTTTTAATTTGGAATCGCTACTGATATTACAGCCACCAGCTCCACAATAATTACCATATCCTCCATTATAGAAAACGTTTGGTTGGTTAGTAGCGAATGCGATAGGTTTTTTCATACCACACCAGTTAGCAAAATAATTAGTAGTAGAATAGGTACCAAATTCGTTGTTTTGTTGATCTCTCCCTGAGATACCACATTGGTCGTCTCCAATGCGTGACAAATTATAAAATGTATAATTAGAAACAGTTGCCATTGTTATATAATTATACAGAAGATTTTTATTTTTTATTTTCTTAAAAAAGTGTATATCTCTGGTTATCCTTCATACATTGGAATTCATTGCCTTCTTTACAGGACGGCATATTACCATACAAATATTTTGCAAATGCCGTTTGATCACCACCCACAGTGGTATTCGGAGTAGAATAGAAATTTCTCATGGATTGTTCAAAACTAATACTATCGCCTAAATCTAAAAACAATCGTGGATCAGGTCCCACATTTCCAGCCTTCTCATTAATTTTTTTTTCAACAGTTCTATTAAATGATGGAGCTGCTGGTTTTCGCTGAGGGTTATCAACTATTTCAGGTAATAAAACATTCATTAAAGGATTATTTTTAGTTGGTTCGGTGAATTTTGTCTTATGTTTTTCATAATTAGCACAATTAGCAAAACCTTCCTTTAAGTCTTTCTTATTTACCCTGTGTTTTGCGTTTTTATGTTTTTGGATTTTGTAAATAATTGCAATTACTATAATTGTTACACCAGCGCTAACAAGAATCTTCCCCGATTTTGTCATAAAATATCCTAAAATGGAGAGAATAATGATAATTCTTGTTAATGCGTTTAATTTATCAACATAACTTAACTTTCCGATAGGAAATATTTCGGTAATATGGTTTTTATCAACTAATATCAAAGGATTATTTAACCAGAATGTATCGCTCATGATATATATATTTCTATTTATTTTTTATTCGGGCGTTTCTTCTTTTTTCTTCGACGTTTCTTCTTTGTTGTTGGTTGTACTACTTGGTTCGTTTGTGTAGCATTTTGATTAGCTATTTTGGCTGCTGCTAGTTGTTGTTGTAATAATTTGATTTGGTCATCCTTTTTTGCAGCTTTTCTTTGCTCAAGTTTTCGTAACATTCGTTCTCGTTGTTTCGCTCCTCTCATGTTTTGATTTAATTTACCTCGCATAGCACCCATATTTACTTTACCATTTTTACCCATACCTGGCATACCCATTTGATTCAGCATATTTTTCATATTTGCCATTCCTGGCATACTTTCCATTTTATCCATTAACTCCATTGCTTCCTGCATAATTTCACTTTCCTTAATTTCGCCGGATTTCAATTTAGTATCAAGCTTATTCCCTACTTTTTTAATCATGGACATTAATTTTCCCGGGTTTTTAAAAAGATTTTGAAAGACATCCCCAACAGATGTGGCCCCAGATACATCAGTATTTAATTCACTCATTGTTTCTTCAGTAATTTCTGCTGCGAGTTTACCTAAATTACCTTGTAACATACCGTTAATGTGATTATGTAATTCTTCAGGATCGGGTAAATCCGCAGGATTGATATTAGATACATCGGGGGTAAAAGGGGAATCACCGCTCATATCGAACACATTTGCCATTTGTTCCATGGTTTCCTCTAATTTGTTTCTGAGTTCGTCTTCGTTAATTGCTTCAAATAATTTTGCAGTATCTCCAAATGATTTTCCATCTGATTCGGTATTTACTACTGCAAACAAAAGTAATTGCAAATATTTCCAAATAATAAGCTTGGTATTGTCGGAAATATCTTGTTTCCACAAATCACCAAATTCTATATTTGGTAGAAATTTTGTATTAACTTCGTCATTAGTAAACATATCCTCATTTTGATAAAGTAAATCAAAAAATCTCTCTGGATAAACTTCTTTTACATAATCAAATACTTCTTTCGCAGCTTCGGTGTCTTTTATGTCTTGTATGATATCAATTAATCCTTGGTGTAAATCATCTTTGTATTCAGGGAACGTGGTTAGAATATCTGTAATAAAATCTTTGCATACTTTACAAAATTCTTCAGGAATTTCAGTATTTGATTCAGACATTATATATCTAAATCAAATAAATTATTTAAGTGAAACTAAACCTTATTATTATGAATAATACATACTGCACAATTTCGTTAAATTCTGAACATATTTCATGGATTTTTTTTTATTATCTTCGCCCATATTTTTTACTCTTTTTCTAAAAGCATCAATTGTTTTTAACAGTTTTCCTTTATTATGCGAACCTTCTAAATCTGAATTATAATCTTTGTCAATGAAGTAATCTAAATTTCCCGCTAATATTTGGTCTTTATAAAGATCATTAACACATTCTTTCCAACCAAGAATTACTGACTTTGGATTTACTTTGACTAAACCCTCTAGAAAAAGGGCACCAGTTCTTAAATCAGCATCTTCCGGAAAAACTCTTTTAATGTCTCTAGCGAACTCCATTAAATGTCCAGTAAAAGCTTTAAGTACACACATTATAATTATATGTATCATATAATGATTTTTTTAAATAATAATTAACGTTTTTGTCTAACATCATTAGCACGTTTCATTTGTAATTTACCTAAATCGACCGTTCCGACTTTATCTGGCTCATAGTCATCTGGTGGTGTAGCTATAGTCTGATTCTGGGTTATTGTGCAATAACTATGCATTTGGCGAAGTCCTCCATTTCCTTTTGCCGATAATTCCTCCGCTGTCATATCTAAATATGAATAATTATCTGATAAACTACTTCCCATTTCACAGAAAGAAAATGCTTGTGGTTCACCGTTAAAATTGGTAGCTTGGTTCATGATAGTTGTTTCTCCTGGTTGCAGATAATGAAGAATCTCCTTAATACCCGCTAAAACTCTATTGCCGTGATGCAATAATAATATAGAAGGTACAGTGCTAATATTGGGTGGTAATAATAACCGCTGTCCATTATCAAGTATAATATTAGTTGTACCGTCTTTATGTCGTTCTCTGTTATCGATACAAACAAAATGTATCTCATCTTTTGTTTTTGTTTTGGCAATTTTAGTTATTAATTCTTTGCAATGATTACAAAATTTACTATAATATAAGACAGAACTCATCTAATATATTATTAAAGTAATTGAAAAATAGATATATAACACAAAAAAATTGATATAAGAATATAATCTTTATGTATAAGTAAATTATGAGCTCTTTAACTGTTTCCTCCAAGTCTAAAAGCAGTAGTAGTAGTGCTTTGCTTTCATTTAAAGGAGAAGAAGAAGGTACATTAAGTTTTACAATTGATGATATCAATGTATCATTTATTAATGGGATTCGACGTACTATCCTATCTGATATTCCAACTTTAGTCTTTCATTGTTTTCCACATGACGAAAATGATGCAGATATACATGTAAATACGACTCGGTTGAATAACGAAGTATTGAAACAACGTCTTTCATGTATTCCTATTCATATTTCCGATCTTTCATTGCCTTATAAAGAATTAGTTGTAGAAATAAATATGAAAAATGATTCAGAAAATACAATTGATGTAACCACTGAACACTTTAAAATTAAAAATATCACATCTGGAAAATATCTACAGGATGCCGCCGTAAGAAAAATCTTTCCACCCTGTCCAATTACCAAAGACTATATATTGTTCGCAAGATTACGACCAAAAGTCTCTACCATAGCACCTGGAGAAGAATTGTCTATTAGTGCAAAAATGTCTTTACATACAGCAGGCGAAGATGGTACATTTAATGTAGCGTCTACCTGTGCATATAAATTTACTCCTGACAAACTTAAGCAAGACCAAATTTGGCAAAATAAATTAGCAGAAATTTCATCGGAAGAAAAAGCAGACCCAGATGTTTTAGCGTTGCTCCAGCAAAATTGGTATAATCACGAAGGCTTGAGATATTTCAAGACAGATAGTTTTGATTTTAAACTAGAAACACTAGGTGTGTATACTAATGAAGAATTAGTACATAAAGCTTGTGGGATTTTGATTGAAAAACTAATATATATACGTGATAATATAGAGGAACAAGGTGTCATTGAAAAATCCATTTCAACTATTCCAAATTCAGTGGATATTACCCTTAAAAATACAGGTTATACAGTGGGTAAAATTATTGAATATATACTTCACAAAAATTATTATCAAGGGGCACATAATAAAAACTTAACATATGTTGGATTTCGAAAAAATCATCCACACGATGAGGATAGCATTATTAGAATGGGAATTAAAGATGGTGGTGGAGATGAGACGAGCCGGCAAATCGTAATATTGAATATGCAAGAAGCCTGTAATAATGCTATTGAAGTTTTATCAGGTATTATGACAGAATTCAGTTAAATTCAGTTAAATTAAACATTAACATAATATATTAATGATTAATTTAATAACATCATTTTTTGTTCCGAAAGAGACAGAAAGACAAAATGAATTGTTGACATGTTTAAAACAAAATATTAATTGTAAAGATATTACAAAAATTTATTTATTTATAGAAAAAAAAGACGATATTGATTTTTTACAGGCAAACATTAATCCAAAACAAAAAATACAGTTAATTTTATGGAATAAGCAACCAACTTATGCAGATTATTTAAAACTGGCTAATCAATTACAAGGAGAAATATGCATGATAAGTAATGCTGATATATGGTTAAAAAAATGTGATGAAGAACTAATTAATCTTTTACATGGAAATCCTAAAATAGCTTACTCATTAACAAGATATGATTATGATAAATCCAATAATCTTAAATTACATACATCATTGTGGAGGAGGGAAACCGATGTAGGATGTTTTGATTCTTTTATTTTAAAATCCCCCATCAATATTAATTATGCCCTAATTGATCATATTCAAAATAGACCTGGTAGTGAACATATTTTTAAAACGGAATTGGAACATACAGGAATAAAATTTCATAATCCTTGTTATAATATAATTATTGTACATGAACATTTATCTAATGTTCGAACTTATACTATGAAAGATGATTTATTGTGGGATTTCGATGCATCTGGGGGCCGATATGGATTATATAAATATGATAAATGTTTAGTTCAAACCCCACCATCGCATGTAAAAAGTATTAATAATCATATAAAAGAACGCAAGAAGAAAGAAGAGAGTAGAAAAATCTTTTCAACGGTTAGTTCTCTATTTTCATAGTAACCTTTTTCTCATCCGTCTTACAACATCGGAAATCGTAATTTATAGAATACATCAACTTTGCTGGTTCTAATGAATTTACATATTTGATAACTATTTGTCTTGATATGTAATGCCCCAATTCCTGCAAATCATTCAAATAAATTTGATGCAAATTAAACATATGTACGCGAAATTTCTTAGGGAATTCCAATAAAGGTTTTTCTTTCTGTACATAACATCTAACATAATTTTTCCATAACTGGTCTGTCCATTGATGCAAATCTTTTCTTAATTCAGTAAATTTAGGTCTAAATTCATTGTAATATTTCAGAAATTCGCCAACCTTTCCAACTTGTCGCAATGAGTAATATTGAAATTGTATTTTTGGACTATTTCCTTTTAGCCTACGTACATGCTCATATGTTGGATTTCTTAATTTACTACGTAATCCAGTTTTTGGATTATAAATATTTATACCTACAATACGATAATCTAAGTTCATCTGACTAAAATAAGATTGTAAATCTTCCCAATTACTTCCTTTGTAATCGGTATGGTGGTTCGATGTTTTAGGCAATATGATATTTGGAATTTTACATGCAGTCCTATCTAATGTAATTATTTTGGTTCCTTCAATCTTATAAACAGCGGCCAATACAACGCGCGGGTTCTTAAAAGGGATAACTATACGATTTTCGGGGTGTTGTAAAATAAATGAATAACATAGTTCTTTATCTAAATTCTCTAATTCGATGTGTTGATAATTCAATGCTTCCAAAAACATAGTCCTAAATGTCTTTTTGGTATCTTGGTAAAACGAATATCTACCACCTATACTACCTTTGGTTGCCAATTCCCAATCATTTAAATAATTATTCCAAAATAAATTTATCATTGTGCCTTCTACCAGTTCTTCTAATATAAAATCATCATAGTTTTCATTTTTTATTAAGGCAAAGGGAACAGATTTTGGTGGAGAGAATACATGGATTTTCTTACCATCTGTCAATACTGAACGAAATAAACCATGGGTTCGATATGTTGTTTCACATAGTAAATGTTTAACATATTGTACAAAATACCAATTTGTTTTTTCTTGAGATTCTTCATCATAGCTTACCGATATTTTTTTGGTAAACAACCCTTCTGGTACAGTAGGGATTTCATTTAAATTCACATATGAACTTAGATCGATAGATAACATAGACATATTTATATAATAAGGCTGAATTTCTTTAAATTAGATTTAAATCAGTTTTTCGTTCCTTGAGATAATTTCTACTATAATTATAAGGTAATGTCTGCAGAAGAACAACCCGAAGAATTTTATTTAGAATTAGGCGATATTATTAAAATTAATGCACCTGATAACAGTGACATAGATGGTAAAACTTTTTACATTGATTATTTAGATGAAAACAGAGCAACTATAGTCGATCCTGAAACTCTAGCTGAACTGGTTTTAGATATTTTAGATGGACAATTTACAGATGAAAGTATTGTAAGTATCGAAATATTAAGTCGCCCAGAAGAAATTGGTTATGCTAGACAAAATGGTTTAATTACAGGCGCTTGGATTAGCATTCAATTCGGAGGTGATGTTCCCATGACAGTAAATGGTCAAATTACAGATTTAGAGAAAGATATGGTTGAAATTACCACATATGGTGATAATAGGAAACTATATATTGATTTTGCTTACAAAGGAATTCCTTTAGATTTGCCTATTGAAAATATTCGTGCTTTTGAACCACCTGCACAAAAAGAAGCCATTCCGGATTTAGACCTTTCCCCAGAATCTGGTGAAATGGAAGTAGAAGGCGAAGATATCATGGATATTCAACCTGTCGTAGAAGTAAGAGCTCATTTAAAACAAGTATTATTGGATGCTGACGCTGTATCGTTTGGTGATGAGTTAGAAGAAATAACTGAATTGATCCCAGTAAAGGAAACTGAAAAAAGATTTGGTATCCAAACACAGACTAACGATTTATTAGATGATTTATTATCTTCTATCCCAACTGCTAAACGTACTCCTATTGTTTTGAATAAACTTCATAATATGATAGAACGCTTTAAGCAATTAAAAAATATGTTTTCTATGATTGATGAAGAAGGTGTCGATAAACCCATTGTAAGGACAGCTCAATATAAGCCTCTTGTGGAGAGATTAGCAAAATTAAATAAAAAACTGTATTGGATTTTACCAATTGTGAAAAATAGAAAAAAACTATATAATATTAACGTTGATGATGAAGACGATAATGATGATTTTATACCATTAACATTAGCAGAAACACAGTTAGAGTATCGTCGTTTGATTGAGGAATATCAACATAATAGAGTACCTGATGGACAAAATAAATACTTTTATTTGATGCGCAATTTGCATGAAATATTAACACCATTTGTTTTTCCTCTTGATAGATCAAATATTATTATAGAAAAAGCGGTTGATGCAAATATTTTAGCTATTATTGACAACTTAGAAGATTTTTATACAAATGTTGCTCAAAATGAAACCCCTATTCGTTGTCGCTTTGTTTTGACTGGTTATGATAAAAGTTTAACCCATTTAACATCTGCGGATTTAAAGAAAACATTACAAACCGCAAAAAGAGTACATTTTATGCACAACGATAGAATGAGTATTACAGGATTTTTAACATTACCCGAACCAGCATTGATTTATTCAAAGATTAATTTACCCACAACATCTATTTTATTGAAAGCTCAATTAAATCAAATGATGTTTAACTATTTTTCTATTTTGAAAAGAAATACAAGTGTTATCGAAGAAACGATTTCAGAAACTAGTGCAGAAGGTCCAAAGTATACAGCAGATAACTTTTTAGAAGGTTATAAAGCTATTCGATTCTTAGAGGAAGAAGGGTATGGCGATAGAAGTGAAAATGCATATAAAGATTTTCTAGAAAAAATGGTTCCAAAAACGAGAGTGTTATTTGAGTTGATTAAAAAGTTTATTGTTAAACGAGGTCATGGTGTTTCATACTTACAAAACATTCAGTATCTGGAACCATTTCTTGTATATCCAGATGATATTACATTTAAACAATATGAAACAGTTGTGAAATTTATGGAAAAGCGAATTTTAGATTTTAAACGTGCATTTATTGCTAGAACAACAGACATTGAAAAATATTTGAGAGCAACTTACAAAAATATACCAAGAAGTAATGCTAGTATTTTATTGAATTTATTACCTTATCAAATGGGTAATGATGACAATATTGTTGACTTATATGGATTAAAACATGAAGACATAGATACCCCTATGATGTTAAATACTATGATAGGACTAGATAATATGCGTTTGTTTACTACCGCACTTGCTTTACAAGATAAAGATTTATATCAACCAATCGATGTTCAGAGTATTATAGAGGGTGTGCAAAGGGAAACAGAAGATGATGAAGAAAAAGAAAGAAAAGATAATACAGAATGTAAAAATTTCGTATTAGCTAAGAAGTATCTTGATATTGATGAATTACGCGAAGATGACGGTACAAATAATGTGTTCTTTGATGAAAAATATGATACAACTAGATATGATGTTGGTGATGAATTTCAAGATTCGAAAGAAGCCATGGATGACCAATCTTACAGAGATTTTATTTTTCAACATTTAATGAACAACGTGGGTTTAAATGAACGACAAGCTATCATTGAATCAGAAGCTATCGCCAGGGGAAAACGTAGGGTAACTGAAGGAGATTACGCTTATATTGAAACATCTTCTGATTTATATTTTGTTTATTATAAGCGGAGTGCGGATGATACTTGGGTTCGCGATACATCATTAGATAGTATGCCACCGGATGCTGACATGTTTTGCAATATTAAACAAACGTGCCTACAAATAAATAAAGAATGTGGGACAGTAGCATTGAATCGAAGTAAAGTACAAGGTGATTTAAACAAAGAAATCCTGGAACAATTTGATATGGAATTAAATATGGGATATCAGCAGTTATTAACAACCTTAACAGATAATTTACAATATTATACATCTACATTACCATTATTAAAGTTAATTAATATTCATAAATTTATTAAAACTGATTTACTAAAATTAACAATTAGTGATACTTTACAAGCTCGCGATATTGTTGTGTCGCCTTATGCAAATCTTAGAGACCATATTTTATCACAAAGTGATTTTGTTAAAAAACAATCTGATATTTTAACTTTTATTGATAAATTTTGCAGAGATGCCTTTTTCTCGCTTTCCTCAGATGCGGAAAATGATGAATGGTTTTACTGTAAATCAACTAACATACCATTACTTCCTACTTTTTATGAAGCACTTGCATTAGCATTTAAACGAGGTGAATATTTATCAGTATTAGAAAAGGTTTGTGCTGACAGAGGTCAAATAAGCGATGATGGGGACAAGATTGTTGACAAACATAGTGGATATGTTATCAGAACTATTGAATATGATAATAGTGAAGGTTTTGACGAAGCTGGATACCGCGTTGTAAGTCGCGAAGTATTAGAGAAAGATATTGGTGACGTATTAATTGATATGAGTCATAAGGAAATGCCAAAATTACAATCAGCAGATTCTGAAATGATATATAAGGTATTATCTGCATTAGATAAAAGTTTGGGCATTAATACAGAATCAGAATACGATTTCGTAATTGGCGCTGTTGTTGGAGATATAAATCATTATATAGGTTTAAAAGCTAAATATATGGCTAGACAAAAAGCACGTCAAGCAAAAACAGGGAAAAAAATTATTCCTTATGAGAAGGCGCATGATGATACATTATTAAGTTTTACATTAGCTTATTATTTAATAGCAATTCAAACAATGATTCCTTCTATTATTACAAAGAAAACATTCCCAGGTTGCGTTCGTTCGTTTATTGGTTTTCCTCTAGATGAAGATGGAGAAACATCTGCTCTATTATATTTGGTGTGTGTTGTTTTGAAATTACGACAAAGTAGCAGGCCTTGGTCAGCTTTACCAAAAATTAATAGAAGAAAAGAAGAAAGTGTAACTACCAAATATGCGGAAAAATTAAAGAAGCGTATCGTGAGTATTCTTGAGAATTCAACTATTCAGCAGAAACTTATAAGTAAAAGACAGTATTTGGAGAGACGTGTAGAAGAAGATGATATTCCTGAATTATTTGATGTGCGACAATGGAATACTTTTTTACCGCCTTTATTTCCATTAAGAATGAAACAGGTATCCAATATAAGTAAAACATTTGAAAGTGTATTAATTTCTAACTTACAAAATGGCAATGATGGTCAAATTGCACAATTAAATACGTTGCGTGGAAAAATTATAGCTTTTTCATTTCATATACAAGAACTAATCCAACGTGTAATAAATAAAGAAGCTCCGATATTGAAAAACTTATCTGATGAGCCTATGTTAGAGAATGCGTGTTGTAATGAAGGTATTCGAGAAACACTATTATATTTCGCAGATAAAGAAAGTGGGATTCATAGATATAATAATCTAGTTAACAATTTAGAACGAATATTAGAACTTGTGGACAATTATGAAACAATCAATTATATATTCTCTCCATTGGATACCCATTTAATATATCCAAATCCAAGAGAACAGTTTTCAGAAGAAACCATGTATATCTCATTTTTAAGATTTTGCGAATTTAATATTCCTTTTGATGATACAATTGCTAGAATATGTGATAACCCTATTTTAAAGAGAATTAATAATTTGGATTCAATTCATGATAAAATAGAAAGATTGAAACATGAGGGAATTGATATTAATCGTGATAATTTCAAATATATTTTGAATGCTGTAAATCGAACAAATATTGTCGATATTAATCTACATCCAGTTATTTTAAGTGAGAGACGACTATTAGAAATGAAAATTGATGAGTTAAAGGAAAAGAAAGTGCCTGTTATCTGTAATCCTGAAATTTTAGATGCCTTTCAATCATTAATTGATACATTTGACACATTAAGGCGTGGGGATGATGAAAGTTATAATGCCATGGATACATTTTTAGATAGCAACATTGAACATTTTCAAGAAGAAATAGTAACATTTCTGAGTAATATGAATGTAACAAAGGGAGTCGAACATTTTATGGATACTATGACAAATTGGAAATTGCGCGGCGAAGATATATACATAACTCGAGCAGATGAAACAAGTATAACTGTGTTTACTTTCTATGATACATTTATTAAGAATATCATGCAAGTTTATCCAAATATGATTATAAAAGGAGTAGATTATAAAGATATTGCCATTCCGAAACATTGGAAACTAAGTGAAAGGCATATTCGAGATGTTCGAGATTTAATTTTTGGGGAAACATCTGCATTGCAAAAATACTATAAGGATAATACGCTGTTCCCAGTATTAGAATTTATACAAAAACATAGTCGCGATATTATTGATTTAATGAATGCTACAAATTTATTTGCAGACTTAATTTTGAATGATAATACAATCCAAGCTACGATTATAAACGGCAATATTATTAATAAGTTGATTAAATTCTATGTTTTATGTAGTTTCTATATTTATGTTAAATCGTTGGATACAATTTTAACTATAGACGATGATGATGAATTTGATTTATTAGGTTTAATTGATGACAGTGGTGTAGAAGATAGTGTACGTGATCAAATCATCGCCGGAAGGAAGGAACAGTTAAATAAGAAAATAGCTACTTTATTGGGAACTTATATAAACATAATTGAGTCGCAAAAGAAAAAATTAGATTTGAATAATGAAGATATTGTTAAAAATGTTTTGAAAGCTAAAGAGAAAGAGAAAAATAAAATTACGAAAAGATTGGGTGATTTAACAGTGGAGGAACGTGAAGTAGAGAATATATTGAAAAATCAACGATTAGGTAATTGGAGTTTGGGTCAAACACGAGCTTTATATGAATATGATGCCGAACAATATGATAAAGAAAGACAAGAAATCGAGGATGATATGTTAATGGAACTGAGATTAAATAGAAATGACGAAGTGACGGGACGAAATCGTGAAATTTATCGATTAGAAGCAATCGAAGAACAGGTGCAACGTGAGCGTGTAAATTCTGAACTAATGGCTAGTTTTGCTGACATGGCCGATGATGATGATTATGGAGAGAGAGACGGGGATGAAGGATTTTAAATTATTTATTAATAAAAACTAATCTATATATAATTTAATTATGTATAGATCATTTATTCGTCGTAATATTACATCAGTAGCTATTATTATTTTTGTTCTGATTTTTTGTGGAGTACAACTAGCAGCACCACATTTTTTATATAATGAAGATGGTTCTTTACGACAGTTTGGTATAGGATATAAGAAAAAAACTGTTATACCAAATTGGTTGGTAGCTTTGATATTAGCTATTTTTAGTTACCTTTTTGTATTGTATTATTTAGCGATTCCTAAATTTCGTTTTTAATCATGCACTGTAAAATATTTTTCTTTTGGTTTTTCTGCATCTTTTTTGGCTGTTTCTGCTTCAAACTTAGCAGCAGCAGCTTTCCTTTGTGCCGTCGGAATGTCACATTCTATATCTAGTAATGCATTGAATGTGGTTGATATAGCAAGTGCTCCGGTGAGTAAGTACCATATTAATTCTGCAATCGCATCTTTAGCATTCACAAGGACCCATAAATAATGGTATGCATCTTTCTTTTTGTATCCAGATTTCAATGCCCCTTCTTTACTTAATCTATTTAAGAATAATTCATAATTCATAGGTGTTATTTGATTAATAATAATGGATTTATTTTCACAAATCATAGAGATTAAATCACCGCCTGTTTTCCCTTTGGCAACAGTTTTTGATTTTAGTAATTCGGAGAATGTCTGGCCGAGTCCCATTAAATATACTATTGCATATCCAATTGTGTTTGAGAATGGTTCTTTCCAACCTGGGAAAACTTTTAATATAATCATGACTAAACCCAGCATAAAGAAGTTGGGAATAATTGTATAAATCATTGCAGATACAATTTGTGGTACGCCGTTACAATGTTCTTTAGAATTCATTATATTTATACTTAATTGTGACCCAACTATTAAAATCAAGTAAAGCAAAGACAAGACTGTTTTAATCATACCAGTTTGCATAGGAGGTCCTTTCCTATCTACTAAAAAGAATTTGAACCCAAAATATGTAAATGTTAAAAATATAAAAATACCAACTGAAAATCCTGCAGATATCATTTATATAATATTTATGTATTATTTTTTTCATTTTTTGCTTTTAATATATTAATGAATTCTGTGGTAGGACCAAGTTTAACAGAACCAGGTGTTAAATATTTTTTACGAGAAACATTAAAACAATGTCACGATAAACGAGCAGACTATTATAATATTGTGTGGAATTGTGGATTTTTCTTATTATTATTAGTTTTAGTAGGTGTTATCTTATCTTACAGAAAAAAGAATAAATTAACGCCTGAAGAAAAAAAAGAAAAACAAGAAAGAGACCATGCACACGTAATGTCAAAAATCAAAGCATTAAGCGAAGAGAGAAAAAAAATAAATAACGAAATTATTACTAATCTTCCTAAATTTGAAAGTGATTTTGCAGTAATGCATAAAAAATATTATGCTGTATAAATATAAATGGACGATTCCACTCCACAATCACTCTCACCCATCTCGCCTAAATTAGTTTCTTTAGATAAACCACCATCACCAACATCTAGTAAAGTTGAGGCACAACAAAAAGAGGAAAAAGAAGCTTTTTCTCCACATTCTCCAGATTATAACCCATTTTCCCCGCCTGCATCTCCAATTTCACCTAAAAGAGATACAGAAGCCGTATCCACCGCAATAATACGATATTATAAACTAAAAGGCGATTACAATAAAAAATATCAAAATGCTAAAAAGAAAATAACTAAAAGCGGTTTAAGTCTAAACCAAATGAAGAAAAAACTAAAAACAATGCAAATGAAATGTATTAATTGCAAACAAAATGGCGGTACCATATTTGGTAATACAAATGGTGTTTTAACTGCAAAATGCGGTAATACAATATCTCCTTGTCCTTTGGATTTTCAAATTAAAAGAGGAAAATGGATGTTACTTCCAAAATCTGCTCAATTATCTAGAGATGATATTGCACAAACAAAAGCAGAAATTATTGATTTAAAATTGGACCTGCTTTTTGGTTTACGCACAGAAGAACAGATAGCAGTGGAATTTGATAAGGAGAAAACACAGTATAAAAGTTTAGTTAAACAGTTGGACATGATAGAAGGAGTTATTGAATCAGAAGACAAAATAAATGTTGGAGACGTGACTGATGGCGAAGAACCACGACACATACCTATTCAACAATATATTACTATTAAAAATACCCAATTAAATCAATT
>PVMS01126328.1_pt1 | contig 15580 bp, 15 predicted proteins | sample 1853461 | NCBI WGS metagenome assembly PVMS01 (sample SAMN08582032, study PRJNA380276) | Marine sediment metagenome, whole genome shotgun sequencing project. | isolation source: ocean sediment barecode stripped | collected 2017 | reverse complement strand
TTTAGGGTTCTTGATAGGTGACAACAATTTTAAATGTACCTCGGAACACATCCGCAATACCGTTTCCATTCGTATGTGTATCCTTAAATTGCAATCGAATTTGAAAGTCATTACTGCCTAGAGCATTCTGGATTCCGGCAACCCCGGCGCTGTTCATGATTTGTGTACTCTGAGTACCCAATTCGGCTTCGGAGCAGAATCTGACAAATGAGCCTGTGGCACCCGTAGGAGTATAATCCTCAAATCCAACGGTATCGTAGTTATCTACATACGCCCGGATGCATCCCAGATTGCCAAACGGATCCCCCAACACATCATGACTGGTAGCAACAAGTTTGGCGGATAGAATCGTCGCGCCATTAGGAATACTGCTGACATCAAAAGTTACAAATCCTTGCAGGCCAACATTATCGGAAGTATCTCCGGCATTATTTGCATTGGTGCGGACATCAAGCCCATCTTCTACTTGGCCGCGACTTGCAAGCGCTATCTCAACGGTATTTTCCGTTGGTGCTGGTTCCTCGACCTCAATTTCAACCCAGAATAATTCGCTGGAGCTGTTTTCGATCCCGAAGATCACATCTGATGGATCTCTAAGCTGCCAGTTTCCGCGGTAAGTTCCGACTGAGGCTGGTGCTGTAAGATCTACAGAGATATCAACACTCTGCCCGGGATTGACAGTACCGGATGTGATTTGAACCGGGCTGACACCGTCCATGGCATCTCCACCTGAAAAGACAATATCATACCCGGATGTCCAGGCGCAGGATCCGACATTTCTTAATCGCCAGGTCTTTGTGAATACATCTCCAGGTTCAAATACAGTTCCGTCAGGGATGGTGATATCTGTTACGAAACGCCCCAGATTACAAGGAATGGGAGTTTCTGAGGGTGTTGGGGTGTCAGGTTGTGGTGTTGACGTCGTTGGATCACCAGGCCCTGGATCTGGAGTATCTGTAATTGTTTCTGAACTTCCGCTGCTTGGCTCTGTTGAAGTTACAGCTCGGGCTGCGACTGTTTCAGCGACAGAGGCGTCAATTGTAGCTGTTTTATCGGCAGAGGAAATTGATCTGCCTGGCATATTGCATGCGGTGAGAGAAATCATTATCAAAAGAACTATTGCTGGTAACAGGATTGTTTTTTTCATTGTATGTCTCCCTGAACACAACTCAATTATGTGAATATATGATGCCAGGATAATTTTATACCTGTTTGAAAGCTTCCGCAACTGAAAGGTCTTTATCAATGGGTAGAAATATCTGGATCTGATCCAGATCTGCTAACTTTTTTCAGGTACCAGGTAAATTCCCGGAATAGTGATGACTGTAGTAATTCCTTTGATGATCATATTACTAAGGAAAATTGAGAAAACGACTGCTGGAGGTAAAACACCCCAAAAAGCAAGCATACTGAATAGGAAACTATCCACAGGGATACTGATGGCATTACTGACCAGAACCCTGGCCCATTGATATTTAGTGGTGACTTTTTCAACCCAAATCCGGTAGCTTTCCGTATCAATTAATTCAGAAATGACCTCAGCCAGAATGGATGCCCCTACAATCCGCCAGATGGGCGATAGCACCCGGGCAAATTCTGTCTGCGGCCCAACAGAGAGGTCAGCTGGCAAGATAGATACAACCTTGAACAATAAAGCCATCAGCAAATTCACACCAGCGGCGGCGATGATTAATATGCGGGCTGTTTTGATACCGGCAACTTTGTGGACCATATCCCTGAGGGTGAATGTCAGGGGGTAGACAAATGTTCCTGCGTCAATTGAAAAACCCGCAATGAGCACAATTCTTAAACTGGCAATATCTGCCATCATCTGGGCAGCGACGTAAAAGACTGATACCAATACCGCAGCTGTTAAATAATCAGGTTTAGTTTTATTATTCATTTCTATTAGGAGCTCCTGATTTTGGTGTTCTTAAAACCGATCATAGTGCAAATCCATTATCAGGCATTACAGAATACGGACTAATGATCTGAAAGCGTGTTCTTGACCTGGGTTGATAAATGGCCACTTTTAATGATTTGACTTACCAGATCAATTTCTGGGCCCCAGAGAGCATCACCCGGTTGATATGCGACTGCATTCCTGATCGCCTGGTAAGCCGCATCAGTGCCCACACCGAGTTCTGCATTTGGATTTCCCTTTCTGTGGATATCTACAGCCCTGGCGGCAGTATAAAGTTCAATAGCCAGAACATGCCAGGTGTTTTCAATAATAGACCTGGTGTGCCTGGCAGCGGTCATTGAGTTGGAATTGTGATCTTCCTGGGCTGCCGAGGTTGGCAGGGAATAGATCGAATCCGGGGATGCCAGGGATCGGTTTTCAAGCACCAGTGAAGCGGCTGTGTACTGGGGCATCATCATCCCAGAATTTAAACCAGCATCTTCGTGATTATCAACCAGCATGGGAGGTAGATCCTCATTCAATTTTCCATCCGTCAGCCTGTAAATTCGTCTTTCCGATATGCCCGCAATTTCTGTCAGAGCAATACCCAGAAAATCCATCACCATTCCTATTGGTTCGCCGTGGAAATTTCCACCTGAGATTGCTTCCCCTTCACCAAAAAGCAAAGGATTATCTGTGGCGGCATTGATTTCCCTAATAACTACCTGTTCTGTAAATTGAAGCGTTTCCCAGGCTGGACCTTGGACCTGGGGTCCGCATCTCAGGGAATAAGCATCCTGGACTCTATCAGTGGAATCCACCAGGGTGCTTCCACCTATCAGTTGGAGTATTCTCTGGGCAACTGCAATCTGACCGGGATGCTGCCGGGATTGATGAATCCGGGGGTCAAAAGCACTGGAAATTCCACGTAAACTCTCTAAACTTAATGCCAACGCTATCTCTGCGATCCCTAACTGAAGATTGGCCTCATAACAACACAGGGCTGCTATGGCTGCTGAAAATGTCGCTCCGTTATTGAGGGCAATTCCTTCCTTGGCTTCCAGGATGATCCGGGAAATGCCGACCTGCTCCATGGCTTTTTTGCCAGAGGACACCAGGCCTTGATATTCAGCCGCTCCGGACTCGCTCTCATGGTCATTCACATCAGTAGTAAGTACCAGGGCTAAATGTGACAGGGGTGCCAGGTCTCCGGAGGAACCCAGAGAACCCTGTGATGGAATTATGGGGTGAATTCCCTTATTAAGCATTTCCAGCAAAGCTTCAATCAGCTGCAGTCGAACTCCGGAAAATCCCTTGGATAAAGTGTTTGCCCGGATCAGCATAGCCGCTCTGACCACTTCAGTTGGTAATGGAGCGCCAGTACCCACCGCATGGCTGAGAATTAAATTTCTATTCAGCTGTTTGGTTTCTTCACTGGATATCTGTCGGTCAGCAAATATCCCAAAACCTGTATTGATGCCATATACTGGCTCTCCCTTGCTGATAATATTTTCAACCCAGCTCCGGGAACTATTGATATTTTCAACTGCACCCTGTGCTAAGGAGACTGGGAGATTCTCATTTGCAACCAGGTAAATTTCCTCAAGCGTCAGTGAGTTTCCGTCAATATTGATCATAATATATTAGCCCCATCACATAATATTTAATGGCTTGAAATTTACCATGGGAGTGCAACTTCACTGCATGGTGTTGAATCCTTATCAATATATTTATACATGGTAACGTTTGAAAATGGCTCACCAAGAATATTGTCATGAACCGCCCAGGAACGCAGGCGAAGATGGGCAGCAGCCTTGGACTGTCTAAACGGGTTGCTTCCATCCAAACTGGAAATTAGGTCACCGTCTTTTGAGAATCCAGAGCGAATCCGATCCATGAGCTTTTTACCTGATTGATATTGGAAACCGTAATTCTCAAAAATCAGTGCGACATGATAATAAAGGGGCTCGACAAAAAAAAGGTCCTGCCCCATGCAAGCAACAAAACTCTCGAACTGCTTTAAGGATTGCTGAAATAAATGGGGTCCACGGTATATTTGTCCTGGTGCAAGTCCGGCAATAAGAGCCTGTATCTCAGCCTCTAAATTACGCTGGTTGTACCCAAAATTGGTTTTTGTTCCATCAGGTAATTGGTCAACATCAAACCGCTGTGAGTTTATATCATTCATGCCGTAGAGAAGAATATGAAGCTGTCCGTGGATTGTATCTGTGAGATGGCCGAAAATAATGGGATCCCGGGCTTCAACAGAATGAAATAGGGCAAGTTCGACATCGGTTGATCCCGGCTGGCAATTCAACTGAAAAAGATCCTTTCCCTGGTTGTCCAGCAGATCCTCCTGGATACCATACATCTCCAGCAGCTCCGGAGGAATAATTTTGGCATATGTTTCCCTTTTGATATCCAGTGGAAGCTGATTTAAGCCAGCAATTGTAGAGGGAAGACGCATTTTTAATCCAATTTGGGTTGCTTAAGGCATTAAAAACCGATTTTTCTCAGCTCTCTTTCGGTTTGCCGTTCTGATTCCCGTTCGGCAATTTCTTTTCTTTTATCGCGGAGTTTTTTACCCTTGGCGACAGCAATCTCAATTTTAGCCTTGCCGTGAGACAGGTAAACTCGCAGGGGGACTATCGTATTGCCTTTGATCCGGACCCTGTCCCATAATTCCAGGATCTCTTTTTTGTGGAGCAGGAGCTTTCTGCGTCGATTAGGATTGTGATTATAAATGCTTGCCTGTTCGTAAGGGTGAATATAAGAATCGATCAGCCAGGCTTCTTCGCCATCAACGTGAATATAAGCCTGATCTATGCTGATCTGGTGATTGCGTATAGACTTTATTTCGGAACCTTGCAGAACAATTCCAGCCTCAAATGTGTCTAGGATCTCAAAATTAAAAAAGGCTTTCCTGTTCTTGGTGATTGTTTTGCCGCTCATGCGCCCATTTTAACACACAATGGATTTGCGGCTCAATATCAGTCAATTACGATTCGGGTTCCGTGACCCGTATTATGCCAATTGCAATGGTTTTTATAGGGGGGATCGTAAGCTGGATTAACCCATCTGAAGAGCCATTTAGCATCATAGTTTTTCATGTTGATGCAGCCATGGCTCATGCGGTTTCCAAAATTATTGTGCCAATAGGTGCCGTGAAACGCTACTCCAGTATCAAATATGAAAAAAGTAGCCCAGGGAACTCCGGGAAGGGAGTAGCTTCCAGGCGCGCCAGTTGCTATTACTCCTCCCATATGTTTTGATGGATACTTGGAAGTTACAAAAAAAGTACCTCTAGGTGTGGCTGTTGCGTAAGGATTTTTCAGGTTCACCTCTTTATAACCCAAACCTGAAGATATCCTGGTGGTGTACACCAGTTTATCTTCCTCAAAAGCGGAAAGGGTTTGGTCCTGGAGAGATACCTTGATGTGTTTTTTCTCGGGCGGGACATGGATGCTGGTTGGAATATATTCCGGGTCCTGAATGGGTCTGATATGGTCTCGGCGAACATAATAAACCAGAGAGGTGGAGAGTTGGGAAGTCAGCTCATACCATTGATTTCCATCTGGCCCTTCTTTTATTCCAGTAATCCAATGGTTGGTTTCATAGTACAGCCGATATTTTAATTCCCACCCCCGGTATTCGCTGAACGAATATGCTTCTGTATATGGAACGGTGATCTCAGCTAGGATCCCGCATTCAGAGATTGAATTGATGGGTTTATTTAGACGATAGCGGGTTTGCTGGACATAGACTCCCGGAAGATAACCCCCCCAGACCCTGTACCAGTGATGTGGGGAATCACCTTCCTGGGTAATCTCCTTTTCATAATAAAGGTGGATCAGTTCGTCAAAGGTGGTTTCGCGAACGGTAGAGCTCTCATAATCTGGTTCTTCGTAAATCGAAATAATTTTATCATCGGCGGCAATTCTTCCGATCAACCCTTTTGTTCTCCGGATACCATAGGCCGGGTAACCAGGTGAAAACCCTGACCCGAGCAGGCCCATTAAAGATAATTTCAGGAAATTTCTGCGAGTAAACTTGTTCAAGTAGAATCCTCCATCCAAATTCTATCGAAGAGGGGCAAATAAAACAAGCTGTAAAAAAACTTCAAGATAACGTTTTGACGCGTAAGAGGAGTTTTTCCTTACCCGTTATAATTGAATAGAGGAGAGATGATTATGGATTATCAGCCAGTATACCGGGACCTATTAACTGCGGGAATTCTTAAAAAACGGGTCCAGGAGATGAATAAAAAATTAGCCAGATGTGACCTGTGCCCCAGGAATTGTTCTGTAAACCGCCTGGGTGGAGAACTTGGTATCTGCGGTGTTGGTCAGCAAGCCTGGGTCAGCAGCTATGGTCCCCATTTAGGAGAAGAAAAACCATTAAGAGGACGGAATGGGTCCGGAACAATATTCTTCAGTGGATGTAATCTCGCTTGTATCTATTGTCAAAACGCTGATATCAGCCAGCAGCTGGCAGGCAGACCGGTGACAGCAGAGCAGCTGGCAGAGATTATGCTGGAACTACAGGCACGGGGTTGCCACAATATTAATCTTGTATCTCCAACCCATGTGATTTCCCAGATACTCGAGGCGATCTATCTGGCCGCGGAAAAAGGATTAAGTTTGCCAATTGTTTATAATACTGGTGGATATGATTCAATTGGTACACTGGAATTATTAGATGGCATCATCGATATCTATATGCCGGACATGAAATACAGTTCAGATAACTCGGGCGAACGCTTATCAGGTGTCCCTGATTATCCTTCCGTCAATAAAAAAGCTGTCCGGGAAATGCATAGGCAAGTGGGTGATCTCCGGTTGGATTACGGAGGGATTGCTGTAAAAGGCCTGCTTATCCGCCATCTTGTACTGCCAACAGGATTGGCAGGATCCAGAAACGTGCTGGATTTTATAGCCAGGGAAATTTCAAGAAATACCTACTTGAATATTATGGATCAATACCGGCCTGCATATAAGGCGCAGAGGCTCCCTGAGATTGACCGCCTGGTTCACCAGGAAGAATTTGAAGCTGTGATTGATTTAGCTGCAGAGCTGGGCTTGAAGCGGCTTGATGACCGGTTTATCTAATTGGTGACTTTCAAAAGAGCTTCCTGATTTGTTTGGCGCCTGATAAAGAAATAATGATTTTGTTATTCTGCAATCATATCCTTTAAATCGACTGGAACAAAGAGCAGATGTTATAATTAGATCAAAATAATTTGGATTGGATTTCATTTTTTCTCCTAATGAAATTCGCTATCATAACCCAATTGGGGAGGTTCAGAATGTCAGGACATTCAAAGTGGTCGACCATTAAACATAAAAAAGCTCAAACTGATGCCCGTCGGGGAGCAGCTTACACAAAACTTGCCCGGGAAATCCAAATCGCTGCCAGGGAAGGCGGAGGGGACCCTGATATGAATTTTGGGTTGCGACTGGCTATTGACCGGGCAAGAAATTCCAATATGCCCAGTTCGAATATTGACAAAGCAATCAAAAGGGGAACAGGGGAAGATCGTGATGCAGCCACAATGGAAAAAATTCTTTATGAAGGATATGCGCCGCATGGAGTTGCGCTTCTATTAAACTGCATTACAGATAATAGAAATCGAACTGTCGCGGATATTCGGCATGTGCTGACAAAACATGGTGGGAGTATGGGGCAGGAAGGGTCTGTATCCTGGCAGTTCACCAGGAAATCATTTTTCAATATTCCTTGTGGAGATCATCTGTTTGATGATTTGTTTGAAATCGCTGTCGAAACCGGAGCTGACGATGTTCTGGAAGAAGGGGATTATTTTGAAATCGTTGGACCAGCTGAATCTTTTAAAACCATCCACGATCAATTAAAGACCGCTTCTGTGAATGCTGAGGCTTCTGGTTTAAGGATGGATCCAAACCAGGAAATTGAATTGGGTTTGGATGAAACTATTCAGGTAATGAAAGTTATAGATAAGCTGGAGGAATCAGATGATATCCTGGAAGTGTACACAAATCTTAAGATAACGGATGAAGCTCTGGAACGGCTCTCTTAAATCATGAGAGTTACTCGAGTTGTGATCGGTATTGACCCGGGTATTGCAATTACCGGGTACGGGGTTATTCGAGAACTGGAGGGAGGTGAACTCGAGTGGCTTAATCATGGGGTGATCACTACTCCGAGCGATTGGGACGAACCCCGCAGACTGCTTCACATCTACCAAAAACTGAGAGAGATAATTGAGGAAAACCAGCCTGATTGTTGTGCAGTTGAAAAGTTATTCTTTCAGAAGAATGTCAGAACAGCTTTTTCTGTAGGTCAGGGCAGAGGGGCGGCATTAATTGCTGCCGCAGAAGCAGAATTGACTGTGGGAGAATATACACCCCTGGAAATCAAATTGGCAGTAGTAGGATACGGGAACGCTGATAAAAAACAGGTTCAGCAGATGGTAAAAATCATACTGGAACTGGATGATCTTCCACGGCCAGATGATGCAGCTGATGCCCTGGCTGTCGCGATTTGTTACTTACACTCGACGAGAAAGGCATACATATAAAATGGTCAATCAGGATTTGTTTTGCCAGTGATCGCACTGATACTGGAAGTTGGTCAAGGTTTTATTTTGTTAGGCTGAGAGAATTTCTTATGATAGCTAGCATTCAAGGTCAGGTCATTCATATCGGAGAGGACTCCATCATTGTTGAAGTAGGTGGTATTGGTTACCTGATCTACGTAACAAGAATATCTCACAAGTTATTACGGAGAGGAGAAAAAATCTCTCTCTTTACACATCTGGTCGTGAGGCAGGATTCATTAACCCTGTATGGGTTTAAAGACCAGGATGAAATCGTCCTTTTCCGGGAATTGATCAAGGTTAATGGCGTGGGTCCGCGCCTGGCCTTGGAAACACTTTCAACTCATTCACCGGATTTAATAAAACGAGCAGTATTGAACAAGCAGGACGAGGTATTTGCCCAGGTATCTGGAATTGGGAAGAAGACTGCCCAGAAGATAGTCCTCACACTTGAGGATCGGATCACGTTCACAGAAGATATGGTTATTTCACCCGAATCAGCTGGGATCAATGCTGAGGTGCAGGAAGCGTTAACTTCCCTGGGATATTCTGTACTCGAAGCCCAAGCAGCGATCCAGACAATAGCATCAGACTCTCCCATGGATCTGGAAATTAGATTAACGATAGCCTTAAGATATTTCAGTTAGAAGGTAATCTTCTGGACAATCTGCCTACAATCAGTTATCATTTTTGCGGTGTTAAGCAGGTAAATTCTGTTGACTGCAGAAGTCTTCAGAAATTGTTAAATTAAGTTTGTTGAAGGTGAATTCAAAGAGGATCGATTACTTGTGGGATGATCGGAAAATTGTGACTTAAATTTATTTTCAAGATTTGTTCAAGTGTTCACTGCGGAGGTATCGTGACCGAATCCATTAATCAGATTACTGAAGATTTTAAGAAGTTTATTGAAGAATTTCAGCCTGTTGCAGGAGTTCAAAGTGTCGGTGCGGTGATTGATGCCGGGGATGGAATTGCCCGCGTAAGTGGATTGTCCGATGTTAAAGCCCAGGAATTGGTCCAATTTAAAAACGGTGTATTAGGCACTGCCTTTAACCTCGAGAAGGACAATGTCGGTGTCATAATCATGGGTGAATATGACGGCATTATCGAAGGCATGGAAGTTCGTTCAACAAACAGAATTACTTCAGTTCCTGTAGGAGATGGATTGATTGGCAGAGTTGTAAATGCAATCGGCCAACCTATAGATGGAAAAGGTCCGATCCGGCACAGTGGATACCGGCCAATTGAAAGAATTGCCCCTGGAGTTATTGATAGAAAAGACGTAGATCAGCCTGTCCAGACGGGTATTAAAGCTATCGACTCAATGATCCCGCTTGGTGGCGGTCAGCGTGAGTTAATCATTGGCGACCGGCAAACCGGAAAAACTGCCATTGCGATCGATGCCATCATTAACCAGAAAGGCAAGGATGTAATCTGTATATACGTGGCGATCGGACAGAAAAAATCCGGTGTCGCCCGAACAGTAGCAACCCTGGAAGAATATGGAGCGATGGAGCATACCATCATCGTTTCCGCCTCGGCAGAAGAGCCCAGTGCCCTCCAGTATATTGCTCCCTATGCAGGCTGTGCTATGGGTGAAGAGTTTATGGAGGCTGGCAGAAATGCTTTGATCGTTTACGACGACCTTTCCAAACATGCCTGGTCATATCGGGAACTGTCATTGCTGTTAAGACGCCCTCCAGGACGTGAAGCCTATCCCGGTGACTTGTTTTATCTGCATTCCCGCTTGCTAGAAAGGGCAGCCCGTCTCGCGGATCACTATGTGATCGTTCCGACTGATTTTAAGGATGAGCTTGCCGAGAGTAAGGATTCAGTTAACAAGCAGATTTATGTCGGACCACTGGCCATGGCTGATGCTAAAAAGGAACTGGAATCAGGCACTTCCGGAAAAATCGTCAAGGTTAAGGGGACCGGAGGTTCATTAACGGCTTTGCCTATTATTGAGACTTTGTTGGGAGATATTTCGGCATACGTTCCTACAAATGTTATTTCCATTACGGATGGCCAGATTTACCTGGAGAATGACCTCTTTTATTCTGGAATTCGCCCGGCGATCAATGCCGGTATTTCTGTCTCAAGGGTGGGAGGTGACGCTCAAATAAAAGCCATGAAGCAGGTCGCAGGACAGCTGCGCCTGGAAATGGCAGCATTCCGTGAATTGGCTGCATTTGCCCAGTTTGGATCTGACCTGGATAAAGCTACTCAAGCTAGACTCGATCGAGGTCGCCGCTTGCGAGAAGTGCTGAAACAACCTCAGTTCTCACCGGTGCCTATCGCCAACCAAATCGTGGTGATTTATGCTGCGACAAATGGTTATGCGGATTCTGTAAATCTCACAGATATGATCAAGTGGGAAACCGAGCTGCTCCGTTTTGTGGAATCCAGCCACCCTGAATTGATCTCCGCCATACAGGCAGAAAAACAAATAACTGACAAAATTGAAGAACAGCTCAAGACTGCATTGGATTCTTTCTCACTATAATTGATAAATTGACACTCCAGAAGTCCTGAGGATAAAGAATCATGGCAAATGCAAGAGAAGTAAAACAACGGATAAAAAGCGTCAAGAATATTTCTCAAGTGACCCGGGCTCTCCAGGCGGTCAGTGCCAGCAAAGTGCGCAAGGCAATCGACCAATTGGAAGATACACGTCCGTACTCTGTAAAAGCCTGGCAGGTTTTGCAGCATATTGCCGAACAGCCGGACCGTTCAACTTTACATCCATTATTGGAAAGGCACCCTGGGGTTAAGCGAATCATGGCAATCGTCATCAGTAGTGACAGGGGACTGGCGGGGGCCTATAACTCAAACCTGATCCGTACAGTTGATCTATGGTCCAGAGAGATTGAAGTTCCTATTAATTATGTCACTATTGGCAAGCGGGGCCGGGACCAACTGCTCAGAAGGGGTAATGAAATCCTGGCAGAATTCAGCAACCTTCCTGCTCGGCCGTCATATATGGATATCTCAGCAGTGGGGCGGATAGCTGTTGACCAGTTCCTAGAGGGAGATGTAGATGAGGTTTACCTGATCTATACCCAGTTTATCAACCGCATGAATCAACAGCCGGTTGTCAAAAAGCTGCTTCCTCTGGAAACTGAGCTTGACGACCGTGTGAAAGATTTTAAGGATACCAAACCTTTGGTCGGAGGTTATATTTTTGAACCAGACCAAAATTCAATTCTAAATGAAATTGTACCTAGATTTACAGTTCTGCAGGTGTTCCATGCCGTGATTGAATCCATTGCAAGTGAACATTCTGCCAGAATGGTGGCCATGAAAAATGCTACAGATAACGCAACTGATCTGGCTGACGCACTTCAATTGGAATATAACAAAGCCCGGCAGCAAGCCATTACCAATGAGCTGCTTGACATTGCCGGTGGTGCAGAAGCCATATCAAAACAAGATTGATATCAAAACGATTATGTTAGAGGATAGATAGTAGTGGAGGATTTAATGACAGAAGCCAATGGACACATCATCGAAATCAAAGGCGGCGTTATCGATGTGCAATTTACCGGTGGAAAATTGCCGAATATTTATGATGCCCTGATTGTTAAAACGGATGGTGAAGATCTAGTCCTCGAAGTTGAAATTCATCTTGGTGGAGGAGAAGTCCGGTGTGTTGCCATGGGACCGACAGATGGATTATGGCGGGGAATGGCCGTGATGGGTACGGGCGCCCCTATTATGGTTCCCGTTGGAGAACAAGTTTTGGGGCGGGTATTAAATGTTTTGGGTCATCCGATCGATAATAAAGGTGATCTTATTGCCGATGAATACTATCCAATCCATCGCCTGGCTCCTCCGTTTGAAGAACTATCCACTGAAGTTGAGGTATTTGAAACCGGCATTAAATCCATCGACCTGGTTGCCCCCTTTACTAAAGGTGGAAAAACTGGAGTATTTGGGGGCGCAGGAGTTGGCAAAACCATTATCATCATGGAGCTGATCCGCTCCGTTGCTACAGAACATGAGGGAAACTCAGTTTTTGCAGGTGTTGGTGAAAGGACCCGTGAAGGTACTCTACTGTACAGGGAAATGCTTGAATCCGGCGTTATGAAAGACACAGTCATGGTTTATGGCCAGATGAATGAACCTCCTGGAACTCGGCTAAGAGTGGCTTTGACAGGTTTGGCGATGGCTGAAAAATTCCGTGATGAAGGACGAGATGTGTTAATGTTTATTGATAACATTTTCCGTTTTTCCCTGGCGGGCGCGGAAGTTTCAGCGTTGCTGGGCCGGATGCCATCGGCCGTTGGTTATCAACCTACCCTGGCTACTGAAATGGGTAATCTCCAGGAACGGATCACCAGTACAAAAACCGGATCGATCACCTCGATGCAAGCCATTTACGTGCCCGCAGACGATTATTCAGACCCCGCACCGGTTGTTACCTTTACTCACCTGGATGCGACAATTGCTTTAGAACGATCCATTGCAGAAAAGGGAATTTATCCAGCTGTTGATCCCTTAACTTCCACTTCGCGCATCCTTGATCCTAATATTGTCGGTCAGGAACACTATAAAATCACTCGCCGCGTTCAGGAAGTGCTTCAGAAATATAAAGATCTGCAGGATATCATTGCCATTCTGGGTATGGATGAACTATCTGAGGATGATAAAATTGCTGTCTCCCGGGCCCGGAAAATTGAACGGTTCTTTTCTCAGCCAATGTATGTTGCGGAACAATTTACTAACCTGCCTGGAAAATATGTTCCTATCAAGGAAACCGTCCGTGGTTTCAGCGAAATCTTGGATGGAAAACACGACCACTTACCTGAGGATGCCTTCATGTTGGTGGGTACCATTGATGAAGCAGTTGAAAAAGCGGAACGGATTGAAGCAGCTTAGTATCAGGAGCAAATTATATGCCTATCAGGTGTGAAATAGTCTCACAGGACCGCCTGGTTTATGAAGGCGAGGTAGATATTGTCATAGTCCCCGGAACTCTGGGAGAAATGGGTATCCTTGCTGGACATGCTCCTTTGTTATCCACCCTGGAGCTAGGTGTAATCCGGGTCAAGAGTGGAGATCAAGAGGAAGTTTTTACAGTTACTGGCGGTTTCATAGAAGTTCAGCCGGATATAGTTACGATTATGGCTGATGCTGCAGAGAATGTGGAAGACATTGATATTAAGCGGGCTGAAGAAGCCAAGGAAAGAGCCAGTAAATTACTCACAGATGAAAGCCCGACTGATCCGGATGCTTATCTACGCATTCAATCTGCCTTGAAGCGTTCCAACCTTCGCTTGAAAACGGTAGAACAATTCCGAAAACGCGGACAGCGCTCCAGACCTCCTGGTATGGGCTCCTCCGAATAGGAAAATTATGGCATTATTTTCGCAAGAATTTGGGATAGATCTGGGTACATATTATACGATGATCGCCGAAGAGGGTATTCTATTAGAAAGGATCCCCACTGTTGCGGCAATTACCATTGATGAACAAAAAATTGTTGAATATGGCCAGGCAGCAAAGGACATGTTTGGCAGAGTGCCGGATACGTTTGAAATTTCCTATCCGCTTCAGCACGGTGTAATTGCCGACTACGAAGTCACCATGCGCCTGCTGGAATACTTGATCAAAAAAGTGACCGGCCCGATCCGTTTATTTCATCCACGGGTCATGGTGACCATTCCTTATGGCGTCACGAGTGTCGAAATCCGGGCTGTGCAGGAAGCTGTTTTGGAAGCTGGCGCCAGAGAGGTCTTCCTAATTCCTCAACCTCTGGCAGCGGCTATAGGTATAGATCTTCCAATTAATACACCAACAGGCAATATGATCTTGAACCTGGGCGGTGGAGCAACTCAGGCTGCCGTTTTGGCCTTATACGGCATAGTGTCTGCGGGGACTCTCAGAAAAGGTGGAGCAGATCTAGATGAGGCCATCTCTACTTATGTGAGAAGGAAATATGGCTTGATCATTGCCCAGCCAACCGCAGAACGGATAAAAATGGAGATCGGCGCTGCTGTTCCGATGGAAGAGAAAGCAGGTATTGAAGTCCAGGGTCAGGACCAGGTGACAGGATTGCCGCAGCCCCTTACATGGACGACTGGTGAGATTGTAGAGGCACTCCAAGGCTCATTAAGAGAAATTGTTGAAACAGCTCGACGGGTCCTGGAAAAAACTCCCCCTGAGCTGGTTGCGGATATTATTGACCGGGGTATTGCCCTCTGTGGAGGGACAGCACTGCTTCCAGGAATGGAGAAATTATTAACTAAGGAATTAGGTGTGCCAACTTACCTGGTTGATAATCCGACCACCTGTGTAGTCGAAGGGGCTTCCAGGGCTTTTTCACCGGGAATTTTTCCTAAAATAAGACGAAGTCTTTCTAATTGAGATATTTGATCAAGGAATATAAACCCCGTACTCACTCGGGAGAGCACTGAACCCTAAGAACAGGACATAATATTAAGAACACCTCTTGTGATTTAATCTCTGCAGGAGGTGTTTTCGTTTCAAGAAAAGAATTACCGATCTTCATTTTCCAGTCCTCTCTCCAGGGCTCCCTCACCCGTCCTCGGGTGAGGACATAACGCCAAAAGCGCCCGGGGCCTGTCCTGAGTGCAATCGAAGGCTGAGTGCAATCGAAGGGACGGGCGCTTGGTGCATTTGGGGGTTCTATTTAATTGTCCGGTTTACAGGGTGTATACCAGCTGCAGGGAGTTTTATTTTAAAAAGTAGCTCAGCTTCTGCAGGTGAACTGCAGGGTCAATATGTTCGATTTGAACACCATCAGGGGTTTTAATATAAATGGGAGCGTAATTTAATATTGCAGTAATACCAACCTCAACCAATTCATCAATTACGTTTTGAGCATCCTTGGCCGGGATTGCCAAAACGGCTATTTCTTAGAATGCTTATTTACTCTCGGACCTTTTCTCCGGGGATCTTCCCCAAAATAAGACGAAGTATAATTAACTGAGAAATTTGATCCAGGATATATAAAACCCGTATTCCTCACAGGAATACGGGTTTTATCTTTGAAGGTTAAGAGTTTATTTTAAGAAGTAGCTCAGCTTCTGAAGGTGAACTGCAGGATCGATATGTTCGATTTGAACACCATCAGGGGTTTT
>PVMS01115580.1_pt1 | contig 15581 bp, 14 predicted proteins | sample 1853461 | NCBI WGS metagenome assembly PVMS01 (sample SAMN08582032, study PRJNA380276) | Marine sediment metagenome, whole genome shotgun sequencing project. | isolation source: ocean sediment barecode stripped | collected 2017 | reverse complement strand
TAAAATATAAAGAGATAAAAGTAGGGGAGAAAGGAGAGAAGTGAAACATTTATCTAACGCTAATGTAAATCTATTAAATAACCTCTCTCCTTACTATTTTCACTAAGAGATAAAAAAATACCCAAATTTAAAAATTTGAGTATTTTATTATCTCTTAGTGAAAATAGTAAGGAGAGAAGTTATTTAATAGATTTACTTTAGCGTTAGATAAATGTTTCACTTCTCTCCTTTCTCCCCTACTTTTATCTCTTTATATTTTAAGAGTGTGCGTTTATTGGAACTTGATTTTTAAAATAGTAAGGAGAGAAGTTATTTAATAGATTTACTTCAGCGTTAGATAAATAGTTTTTCTTCTCTCCTTTCTCCCCTGTTTTTATCTCCTGTTGTTAATCAGGAGTATTTTTTATAGAGATCTCCTCAAAATATTCTGCGGAATTTCAAAGCAATTTTCCTTTTTATTTTTAAAATAGTAAGGAGAGAAGTATTTATTAAATTTACTTTAGCGTTAGAAATAATTAGAAATAAAATATACTTCTTCTCTCCTTTCTCCCCTATTTTCATCTCTTATTAAATATATAAGAGTGTGTGTTTTATTAATAGTGAAAATATTCTAAAAATGAATTCTAGGAATTTTATAGCAATTTTTCCTTAATCTTTTTTATAGTAAGGAGAGAAGTTATTTGTTTACTTTACTTTAGCATTAGAAATAAATTTACTTCTTCTCTCCTTTCTCCCCTATTTTACCTCCTGTTATATTTAAGGAGTATTTTTTCTTTTTCAGAGAAATTTGTTTTTCAATATGTCATTTTAGAAAATTAATTTTCTAAGTCAATTTTTAATGAAGGAGAGAAGTTAATTAATTCTTCTTTGACATAATTCCCTTCTCTCCAGCCCCCTTTTTTATATCCTTATTTTAATAAGGTGTTTTTTGACAGTAACCATTACTTGAATAATTACACTACAAACATACATGCACTTAATGTTTCTTGCAATAGAGGAATCTAGTATTTTAAAAAATACCTAAAAACAGTGAGTCTCTCCCCTAAATTTTAATGATAAAAAAAGCTGCTTAATTTTCATTAAGCAGCTATAACACACAATAAACTAAGGTATTAGGTTTATCGTAATCGATCTACAGATTTCACAAGCTCTTCATCCTTTTGTATTGCTTTAGTAGCTAAAACCAATAAAACAATTACAATTACCGGTAAAAAAAGCCCAATACCCTTCTTAGAAATAAAATTTTCTCCAGATAAACTTAGTAGTAGATATACAAAAATTCCTAATAAATATAAATTTGTAACAACATTAAATCGATTTAATTTAATTTGCACTTTGCGATTTTTAAATTTGCCTATTGCCAATAATGACAAAACAGCGGATAATATAAATACTATTGGAATAGAAACCAATTCCCATGAATCCTCTTTAATCATACCAACTAAATAGTATTTTATTCCACTATAATTTTCCCATAATATTACCGAAAAGGACAAGAGACCTGAGATCAATAATGCGATTAATAAATATAAGGATTGTACCCTTTGTATCATAGTAATAATATGGAACGCAAAAGTACATTAATCTTTTTAAGAAAAAACTTATTATATTAATTTTATTTCGTATCATTGTCGCACCAAACCGAACTTATTGTAAATCACTTCTTTTACAATACCCTAAAATATTTACAGAAAATATTCAATTTATAACTACTTATTTCTTTATATAGAAATTACAAATTTAACCGAAAATATTTATGATGTTTGAAATAGACAAACTCAAAGAAATGAAACTCTTAGAACTTCAGGAAATTGGACAAAATATTGGAGTACCAAAGTTTCGACAATTAAAAAAGCTTGATTTGGTTTATCAAATTTTAGATCTACAGGCTGCTACGCCAAAAAAGATCCAAGAACAAGCTTCAGGTTCTGACAAACCAAAGCGAAAAAGAATTATGAAAAATGAAAATTCTCCTATGGAAAGGGCGCCAGAAAAAGCAGTAATTCAAACGGAAAGGACTCCAGAAAAAGCAGTAATTCAAACGGAAAGGACTCCAGAAAAAGCAGTAATTCAAACGGAAAGGACTCCAGAAAAAGCTGTAATTCAAATTGAAAGAAAGGTTTCTTCTGAGTCCAAACCTGAGCTTAAAAATCAACAACAACAAAAATCTCATGAGAATAAGTTGCCTCACAAATCAAATCACAAGGCACAAACTACCGTAGAGCAATCTCCTGTAAAAAATACAAATAACAGAACAGAAAACAAAGAAAAGAAGGAGCAAACTCCAAATAAAAACACGAACCCAAGTCAGCAAAAAGATCAAAAACACCAACAAAAGCATAGAAATCCTGATCACAAAAAACATGGAAAATACAGGGATCCTGATTTTGAATTTGATGGAATTATTGAGAGTGAAGGAGTCCTGGAAATAATGCAGGATGGATACGGTTTTTTAAGGTCATCAGATTATAACTACCTTTCGTCTCCTGATGACATCTATGTATCTCAATCTCAGATAAAACTTTTTGGTTTAAAAACTGGAGATACCGTTAAAGGGAAAGTCAGACCACCAAAAGAAGGGGAAAAATATTTTCCTTTGATAAGAGTTTCATTTATCAATGGCTTAAATCCAAGTATTGTAAGAGATAGAATCGCCTTTGAACATTTAACCCCACTATTTCCAACAGAAAGATTTGACCTGGCCAAAGGGCTAAAGTCTATCTCCACCAGAATTATAGACTTGTTTGCACCGATTGGTAAAGGTCAAAGAGGAATGCTCGTTTCACAACCTAAGACCGGTAAAACTATTTTATTGAAAGATATTGCAAATGCAATTTCTGTTAATCATCCGGAGGCCTATCAAATAATATTATTGATCGATGAACGCCCGGAGGAAGTTACAGATATGCAACGAAATGTTAAAGGTGAGGTTATCGCCTCAACATTTGACGAGTCGGCGGAAAGGCATGTGAGGGTAGCAAATATTGTTCTGGAAAAAGCCAAAAGATTGGTTGAATGTGGTCATGATGTTGTAATACTACTAGATTCGATCACAAGATTGGCTAGAGCTTATAATACAGTGGCTCCGGCTTCCGGAAAAATTCTTTCGGGTGGTATTGACGCAAATGCGTTGCATAAACCTAAGCGTTTTTTCGGTGCAGCAAGAAATATTGAAAATGGCGGTTCACTTACCATTATTGCGACCGCTCTAACCGATACCGGATCAAAAATGGATGAAGTTATTTTTGAGGAATTTAAAGGTACCGGTAATATGGAGTTACAACTCGATAGAAATATTTCTAACAGACGTATTTACCCAGCTGTGGATCTGGTAAAATCAAGTACTCGTAAAGATGACTTATTGCACGATGCAAAAACTATACAACGCATGTGGGTAATGAGGAAATATCTTGCAGATATGAATCCTATTGAAGCGATGGAATTTGTAAGTGAAAAAATAAAATTTACCCTAAATAATGAAGAATTTTTAATGTCCATGAATGGATAATTAAATAAAATTAAGATAGTTAATTGAAAGTCAGTTATAAAAATTATATCTGGCTTTTTTTATGCATAATCCCTTGTTTAAATGAGCAATTATTATGTATCTTTGCCGACCAATAACGCGGGATAGAGCAGTATCCCGTAACAAGTACGGGACAGGGGACCTACCGTTCAGTACTTAAAAGAAGAAAATTAATAAATCAGATCGTCTGATTTTAAAACATACATCGCGGGATAGAGCAGTAGGTAGCTCGTTGGGCTCATAACCCAAAGGTCGCTGGTTCGAGTCCAGCTCCCGCTACTAGTAAACAAAAGGCTTTCAGGAAACTGAGAGCCTTTTTTAATTCTCACCTAAAACATACCTAAAACATTTCATCTTATTTTTAATCAATCGAACTAACGATTATTTTTCTATTCCACCGAGCAAATTCAGGGCTACTTCTACGAATAAATTAGAAAAACTTGTCCCATATAAGGAATGGGTTAAAAATAAAGCGCGGTAGCAATTTTACCATTTCGACTTCTAGAAAATTCAAAACGATTAATAATCCTCGACGAATTGATTGACATGTAATGTGTACATAAAGGATTATTGGAATTAGAATCGTTTAAATCTACAAAAGGCTTTATTAGCAAATTTTAAAAGGTGTAAACTTTAGTAATAGTTCCAGAAATAGTTGGTGATTTTCTAAAAAATATATTTCATATTTCTGACTATTAATCTAAAAAGAACATAAGTTCTTTTAGGAGCAACTAATTTGAGACAAGATTAATATTGTACAGTAATACAATCAGAAATGAGAGAAATCCTTTTTTTAATTCCCATATTACCCTAAGAAATACATAAAACATTTTATCTTATCCTATTTCAATCGAATAAGGTATTATTTTTTAAACTACCTTCCAAAGCCTCTTTCTTTTGAAGGGGCATTGGTGATATTCTTTTTCATTTTATTTACTTCTTTATTCAAATTTTGCCCTAAATCTTTTTCATATTGCTTCATACCAAATTTGATGACCGACAGTTGATTTTTATCAATACTCATTGTCTCTAATTGTTCAGGCTTCAATTTATCCAAAGTTTTTGCCTTTAGACCTGTTTCTTTAGAAATCTCGTAGCCCAAATTAAATGCTTTCAAATATTCTTTATCGAGTTTTGTATATACTTCCTTCATAGTTAAAAAATTTCACGGACATGTTTTTCTATATATTCATTAATTGAATTTCGATCGTAGAGTATAACTTTTTTTTCGGGTTGGGAAAAACGAATTTTTCCCTCATCACGAAATTTCTGTAAAGTTGTCTTTGAGGAAATTTTTAACATAGACATCGCTTCTGCTCCATCAATCCATCTATCAGGTTTATCTTTATGTTTTGAACCAATATGCTCAACAACTTTATTAAAAAGTGCATAAAACGCTTCTTCTTCCAAACAGATAACTTCCATATACTACAATTAAGTATTAACACTCAAATATCCGAAAAATTATTGAAACCCCTTCATGATAAATAAATTATGCTTTTTTGCTAAAAGAATCTCAAAGGAAAAATAAACGAATAAGCAGAACTTATGCGTAAGCCCTGATTCATTTTTTGAAAATTTGAAACAGAAGGTCAACATATACACCTCAAAAAATTCTAAGGTAAATTTATTGATTTACTTACTTTATCCAGAATTGTTTTTTTTTTTGATTTTTTGTGTCACTTCCTTTTTGGGTATTTTAAGATGATTTAATAATTCGATATTTTGATTTACTTTCCATAGAGCCGTCGTTGTAATCTTTTTTGATGCCTGTTGTTATTCAATATTCAGGTTTGATAAGACTTATAAAAGGGTGAGGAACGAGCCCGGTTATGCAGTCGTTCAAAGATGAATGTTGTTATTTTACAGTCAAAAAAAGTACTGACCACGATTGGTTCGGGAAGTGGTATAAAAAACTATTTGAAATTTAAAACGGAAGGAAGTGAGACAAAATGCAAATATAATATTCCTATTAAGCAGACTTAACTCTAAAAAATATTCACTAGACTGTATTTACCATTTATGCAGAAAGTATATCGACGGGAATAGTTTTTAGAGTTGTGTCTAAGAATTGGTTAATGAAGCTCTTTCTCCGAAATGAAGTGCAACGAAATGGAGTGGGAATGTGCTGAATGGATTGCTTACATTGATTTTTCTTTTTAAAAAATCACTAGTTCCAATAATCAATAATACAAATTATTTTCATAATATTTTGATTAATTATGTTTTATATAGTTTTTTGATATATTTATTAATATTTATTGCTATATTTATCTATATATATTATATATTAAGATTATGAAAAATATTATTTTATGCATTTTAATTAGTATTTTCTTAAGGTATCCCAATCAAATTAACGCTCAGAATAATGAAAAAACTGATGCTGAATTAATAGCCGAACTTATGGTTCCTACTTTAGCAAAAACGGTTTTATTACTTTCTCAAATTTCTGCTGAAGATCAAATTATTGTAGTTTGTAAGAGTTATTCAATCTCAATAACCTATGGAGAAATATTAGATTTAGGTGTGCCAACATTTGAAAACCTAAAAGAATTATTTATAAAAAAAATATTACCTCAAATCTCAAAAGAAGGTGATGTATTAAATACAATCTTCGATAAATACTTAATGAAAGATGTAAATCAAAATATAGATTTATATGAAACAGCCCTAAATTTTGGATTACAATTAATTGTAGAAACCGATGAAGTTCAATCTTATTTTAAACCTGAATCTTCAGGCGATTATTCCGGAAATGGAAATACTGAATCACTAGCAATATCATTAGAAAGTAATGGGGTTAATTCTCGAAACCTAAATACACTATATGGAGTTGTTATCGGGGATGATTATCAAGAGTATAAAAATGAAATAGGCATTGAAAATACCAGAGCAATTAAGGATCTTACAAATTTATTTACTGGTTGGAATCAAAAGCAAAGTGAAGAGTATTATATATATCTGGAACTTTCTATTAAAGCTGTAGAAATATATTTAGAAAATAAACAAACACGAAGTTCTAATTAACACGTATTATTCAAAATTTCACAATTACAATTTCATAAGTGGGTGATATTAAAGATTTTTAACTTAGCATATTCTTAATAATAGTACAAATACATAGTGTTTTTCTGAATAGCCGTATTTTAGGCTATTTGCACATAATTGTAGATATAGTGCCTTTCCACTCCATCACATATCAAAAAAGAATATAAAAGCGAAAACTATCTCTGCTCCATTCAAAAATCCTAACTTTGGGTTAAGAAAAAAGGATTCAATCCTCATAACATTTTAAAGGTAAAATCGACACCGCATAGTTCAACGGCGGATTAAATCAAATTGCGCCTTTGGCTTACATGATTTAATCCTATAATGTTGTATGTCATTAGAAATAAAAAAAATGATTCGATTGAAGAAACATAAAGTATACTTGATTGAAGTTTTGGGATATTAGGAAGCTTCAAAATTTTCTGATCTTTTTTATTCGGATTTTTGAATCAAAATATTTTGAGATAGTTTAATGATATTTTTCTATAATCCTCTTTTTTTCACTGAGGAAATCATCTCTATATGTTTCATCATTAATTTCAACTCCCTCAGCATTTTAATCTTGACTAAAAGCCTTAAGATATTCTTCTCTGAATTCAATTGGTATTGATGAATCAGAAGAGACATTATTTATTTCCTTTAAAATTATCGATGGTGATGTTGTTATACTAAAAGATTCGCCTTGCAATGTAACATATTGTGGTACAATGTTTTCTAACGATTGTAAAAGAGCTTTTATATTAGCATTTGTAAGATCATCATATTTTGAATCAATTCCTTTAAGTCCAAATCTAATAGAAGTTACATTTGGAATTGCATTATCAGTACGTTGTAGGTTATCCACAACTTCTAATAGTTCTTTAAAAGGTCCTTTTTCTACTACTATGTCTTTTAAGTTCTCTATCCAAACAGAGGTATCAATAACTGTATGACATGATTCAAATAAATCTCTGAGTTTCTCTAAACTCAATTGCTTAAGGCCAGTGTATAGTATAAGTTTAATCAAATCATTTACCCTCAGTAAGGTAACCTTATGCTTGGTTGCCTCTTTATTAACAGCTGAATCAGGATTTGTAGCTCCTTCAAAATCAATTGCAACAACCACTACATAATTTGCATCATAATCTTCTTTATGTCTAACAACCCCAGATATATGTGCTGTAGATGCCATAATTTTAGATTTAGCAGTACTTTTGGCATCAAAGGTTATAGAATACTTTTGGTCTGAATCCCTATGTCCTAAATAAGCAACCGCTAAACCATCAGGAGTGCCTTTCCCTCCAATTGGAGTAGTTTCAAATCCCATAGACCCAAATGCTTTCGTAACAGAATCCTCAAGACCATCTGCATCACTCACAGTCGCCTTTAGCAAAGAAGCTACTAACGGCGTATTAGGTTTATCACTGAATGTCAGCTCCCTTAATATACCATCTCTTCTCCTCATAATTTCTTTAATTTGATATTCATCAACTCCCTGTTCGACTAAAGAAACTTCTGTTAGAATTTCAGTTAAAGCAATTAATTTGAATGGAAGGAAGCTACCAACTTCTTCAATAAACTTTGCAAAAAACGGATGCATGATATTAATACTTGCCACCCCCGTAGATGAATCCAATTTTGCTAATGGTTCAGATGGGTTTAAAGTAACCCAAACAACATCTTTAATGATGCCCTCTTCAGAAGCTAAATCGGATTCAATTCTTGAGACAAATTCAGTTTGTTCTTCTACTGATAGATTTTTTGGAATATCGGTCAACCAAAGATCACTTATTTCATTATCGAAGAATTTTTTTGCAGCAATAAGTATTGGCCTTCTTGAGTAAGAAGAAGAAGTATGTGCAATTTTATAAGAAGCTCTATTACTTAATTCTTCATCTTCAATTTGATTAAAATACCAATCTTTAACTTCTTGAAACTTTTTCTTGATATAAGCAACTAATTCTGTTCTTGCCTGTACTTCTTTAATGGCTTCTCGTGTTGATGTTATGTACTCATCTAACCCATCCACATGCACTGTTATTCGTGACCTATTAAAAACTCCATGAGATAATGCATCCATACCAAATAATGCATCATCAATGTTAATGAGCCTTTCCCTAACCATAACAAATATCCCATGACTTCTGCCTAATCGTTCTGATTTAGCTCCTGTCAACAATGATTCTCTGTATAAATCAATCCTACCTGTTACATTTCTAATACTTGGTAAGTGAACGCAAGGTTTGTCATTATATGTCCCTAATTCAAAATCATCATTCTTGGCAACAACATTGTCATCTTCACCAAACACCCATGTTTTCCATGGGTCAGTTTTTACTTTACTTGATTCAAGATTCTTTCCATTAAAAAAAAGTTGAAAACCTGGGTTTAATGGCAACGCTGTTGATAAAATCCATTTCAGTCTACCTTCTTTAATTTCACTTACTTTTGCTTTTAAAGTACTTAAAATTGTGAAGGTCCAATTATCCTCAGATTTATCTCCAAATAAATCAAATGAAATCATTTTTTGCCCCTCAACTTCAATATACTTTTCTAATATTTCCTTTGCTTCATTTTCTGTTAATTTTATTTCATCTAACATTAAATTTTCAACATCTCCTACTATTTTTCCATAATCCATGGTAACAGCAAAATATCCATCTTTTGTTTTGCACACGTATGTTAAATGATTAGTAAGAATATAAGTAGCCAATTTACCTATTCCAAATTTTCCTATCTGCAGTCTTCCATTAGTCGGTTTATTTCTGATAGCTTCTTTTGGTGAATCACCAATCTTCCATAAATCTTTGAGCCCATCTTTATTCATGGATTCACCATTATCACAAACCCAAATTATTGCATTATCTTCTATAACATTAGATGGGATATATACAGATACTTTCCCAGCATTAGCATCGTAAGAATTACTGACAAGTTCTTCAAAAGCTTTATTAGGACTAGAGTACAGTCCCGCTGAAAATAATTCAATTATCCTATAGCTAATTTTTACAGGAATATCATCAATTTTCTCTCCTTTATCTTTAAGTAGCATATTATTTCTTTCCTATTAACACAAATTCGTGACTATATACCCTTTTATTTTTGGTATTATTTGAAAACCTACCATTTTTATCTCTATATGGAGATAAAATTTTAGAACTGATTTTTCTTTTAACAACATCTATTTCATTAAACCCATAAAGAAGCATGCAACTTGATAAAAATTTAGCATTATCAATTTCAACTTCTTTATATTTTGTGTTTCCTATGACAAAAACCGCAAGACCTCCTATATTAATCATATTGTAAACTTTGCCAACAACTTTATTCATGTCAATAAAATATTTTACTACAGATTTAGCTTTTCTTTTATCAGAAAGAAACATTCTATCGTATATTTTTTTCCCGATTACAGGTAAATTTTCAATTTCATTGTGTTTAAACTCTCTATGGTATAAACTGCCAATTGTTCCTTCTCGAAATGTTCTGAAATCATCTGTATATTTAAGCCAGAGAGTAGAAAGTTGATGTAAATCAGCATATTCATAAGAAGTTACATAAGGAGGACTCGTCACGACCATGTCAATAAATTCTTTTTTGACATTGTGTTTAAGAAAGTTTTTGGTTATTATTTTGGTTTTCGACTTCGAGTTATATGTGAGAATGGATTCTTTATTAGCCTTAAACATCATTTTATATTGAGTTCTAAAAGCTTGTTTTACATCGTATATTGTCTTATTTGGATCTATTTGGGGTTTTATTGATTTCATTAACCATTTAGATGTTTTTTTTAAAATATTCGAAAAAGCTACAAAGAAAAAATTACGATAATTACCTTTTGGTATTGAAGAAGTAATAGCAATTAATAATTTACTAAGATTATATATTTGATCTTCATGAAACCAATAATTTATTCTTTCATTTTTTACAATTTCCTCATCAATAGATTCTGAATTAGCATCAATATATCTAAGAATCTTCTTATAATACCGCTCAAGTTTTTCAGGATTATATTGCTTACTTTTAACAGAAGCTATTAATGTTGCTACAGGATTAATATCGCACCCCCAAAAATCCAGACTATTCCTTTTTGCCTCTAAAGCGGTAGTTCCACAACCACAAAAAACATCAGATATACTATTAATTTTAACATTATTATTTTTTGCATATTCTAAAGATTTAGACACCATTAAAGAAGGGAATTTTGCAGGATAAGAATGAATTTTATGCATTTTTAATTCAGGGACATCACTTTTATTCCAGAATGAATTTACGCCAATTGTATTAAAATTTCTATTTATGTTATCCTTTGTAATTATCATTTTATATCTTCTCTCTTAATAAAAATGCCATCAAGAATACGAATATCAATATCTGTTCAGTTCTTTTCGGCTATAAAAACATTGTTTTTTAGTCATTCCAAATATAGGGATTAAGTCAGATTATTAAGGATTAATTAGAACTAATTTATTAAGGTAAATTTGGTTTTTGGGCGTACCCTAAAGGTCGGGCTATTTACTATTACTCCTCACTAGGCTGTGGAGATAACCGCTTCTATCCTTCATGCAGTTTTAAATAAGTAAAACCTGAAAAGTCTTTACCCTTTATTGCTAAAATAAGCAGTATTTAAGAGTTGAAAAAATTACAGTAATTCCTGTATAGCCGTATTTGAATCTATTTATACATAATTGTAGATAAGAAATAAATAGCAATGGGAAATCTAAATTATTGTTTGAATGACATTTTTAATTTTAACATTATCAAGTCCTTTATCTGCTTCTGTTTCACTTTTTATTAGAATTCTCTTTGATTTTTCTAAATCTTTTTCAAGTTTAATTTTAGATTTTTTTGAAGAGGCTTTTTGAAGATTATTTTTAATTTGTTCTTGCTTATCTTTTATTTCAGATATGTCTTTTTTCGACAGAGAATTTTTAAATTCATAATATATCAAAGGATATTTTTCTTTCACTTGTCGAATATTTTGTAATTGACTACTTTTATCATCAACTTTAAGCCTATATTTTTCTTCTACAGGTTTTATCTTGTTGGATAATTTAGTATTTTCAACTTCCAATTCTCTTATACCTTTACTAAGTATTGACGTTTCCTTTTGAATATTTTTTTGAAGATGTTCTTTTTTATTTTCTTTAGATTGAAATAAATTATAAAAATTTGTAATTTTAGGTTTTCGGTTATATTTCTTTAAAATTTGTTTTTCTATTTTATTTAATTTAGGATTATTATCAGCAAGTTTATCCAAAATATTGGCCTGGTTTTTTAATACAAAATTCTGGCGGCCGAGTTCCCCCTTGATCTTGGTACTATTCTTTTCTATTTGATTCTTTTCATTATATGTGTTGGGTTTATTCGAACGGATATTAATTAATTCCAGCTTGATCTTTTTTTCTTGCCTAAGCAATTCCTTTTGTTCCAATTCAGATAATTTAATTTCTCGCTTCATAATATTTATTTAATCAAATTCACGAACTCCTTTTACTTTTCGTTGATTCTCAACTAGGTTACGAACAACATCATATAAATCGGATTTAGGTATTCCAACCATATTAAATACAGGATGGGTTTTATCGGAAGTAAATAAAGAAAAATTCATGGCATTAATAATCCTCAATAAAAAAGGTCTTTTGACAGTATAATCTTTAACTCTATATAATTCTATACTATCCGTTATAATTGTAAATAGACCCCTTGAATAAATAATTTGTTCCTTATCTATTTTGTAGGTTATACTTTTTATATAAAGAAACTTATATAAATAGATTAATAAAACGATTGAACTCAATCCCATTCCAATAAACAAAATAAATTCATTTTGAAAATGGTTTAGACAAAGCTTAGTTAAAGCTAATATCAAAACAGCCATAATAACAAATCCAAATGGTTTGAATAATGCATAATACATATTGGGTTTTATTGAAAAATACTTATCCATGTAGAACAGAATTGAAAGTTAAAAATGAATGAGGTGGTTTATGAGTTTTGATTTTATAATTTTTTAGTTTTGATTTTAAACTAAACTGATATAAGGACAGTTTCCGGAAAGGAAGCTCAAATGATTTTTCATTATTATTGAAATTTATACCGGAAGCTGTCAATTTAATGGCATATGATTTTTTTACTTTATAAAGAGATATTTTGATATCATTTATTGTCCCTTCTATGGTGTTTGAAAAACATGTGGTGATTTTTGCGCCCGGATACGAATCACATAGTTCTTGAACTCCATCAAAATTTATAACTTTTGGAAAAGAAATTAATAGATCTGACTCCCTGAGTTTATGTCTAAATATTTGCCAGTAGCTCATTAATTCAATTGGGGATGTAAATAAATACAATTTCTTAATTAATGTATTCATCAAAGAATTAGGGTTTTTGAAATACATGGGTTCTTCATTAGAAGTATATTCCTGGAAATGATAATAATTAATATTGTACTCTTCAAAACCAAGATTTGAACCGATATGAAGATCGGTAAAATGAAATATTAAATTATATAAATCATACTTTTTTTCCAGAATCCCCAGATTCCCGGAAAAAAACCGAATGGTTGAATTATGAAGCCCTTTATTATTTAGAAAAAAACAAAAGCGCATTGTAAAAGGTTTTATTTCAATTCGCTCTTGTTTCATAAATTAAGTTTCTGTAAAATTATTATCTATTAATATAATGTTTGATGGAACATTCAAATCGATAAATAAGCGTTCGTCACCAACTTCTATTTCTTTATTTTTATGTGCTCTTCTAATTATTTTAGCCGACAATTTAAAAGGCAATTCACCTGATTTTATTGAGATTATATCGTTGATATCATTATCTCTTTGATATAAAATAGTTTCTTCTAAATCATTCTTTTTAAAAACTATAAAGCCCTTTTTAATATTTTCAATTTCATCCTCATTTAAATTAAAAGGATCTAACAATTCCTTATTGTAAAAATGTGTTTCAATTCGATATTGATTATTTATTTTTACAATGGATAATTTACCCTTGATTGATAATATTGTTTCATCTGCCAATACAATATTTAATTGCCTATAATCAGACCTGCCAAAAGACAAAAAACTTACAAGCGTATTTTTATCCCAATTTGTAAGGCTAGTCAAAGTAATTCCGTACACTTTTAATTGGTCAAAAGGCAATTCGGACGCATCAATTACGTTTTTAGTCATATATTTTTGTAATTTTATAGCCAAAATACATAAAATTATAAATTACAATGTATAAATATACAAATAATATATATTATATATCCTTTATGCTGATTTTAATTGCAAATTCAAATACTCTAATAGCTCAATTTAATACAATTCAGGAATCTAAGAAAATAATTACTTTAAATATAGCTCCAAAAGAGTATTACAGGGCTGAAAACAGAAAAGATTCAATACATACATTATCAAATATAAATAGTTCATTATTTAATTTACCCGTGGATTCTATCTTTATAACAAGTCCTTTTGGACTAAGATACCATCCTTTAAAAAAGAAATACAAACCACATTATGGAATTGACATCAGAGGTGAAGATGTGCCGGTTTACAGTATTACAAATGCCTTGGTAAAAAAAATTGGCTATGATAAAGATTTAGGAATTCATATCATTATTATTGCCGGAAATTATGAATTTATCTATGGTCATTTATCCCATATTTATGTGAAAGAAAAAGATTTATTGAAACCCGGAGAAATAATCGGAAGAACAGGAATTAGCGGCTTAGCAACAGCAAAGCATTTGCATTTTGCTATTAAGAAAAACAATCATTCAATAGATCCTTTGCCATTTCTTAAATTTATTATGGATACTATCTAAGATTTTAATACTTCTTTAATCTCATTCAATTTTTCATTCATGTTCTCTTTTAAAGCTGTAAGCTTCATTAAAGCCAATGCATTATAAGATTTTGAAGTTTGCTGATCCAAACTTTCCTTAACAATAGAAAATTCTTCACTTAATATATTGCTTACATTAAAGTATTTAGAATAAAAGTTTAACAGAATTAAAAATGTTTCCAACGAGCCTCCCAAACCATTTTCTACTTTACTTATGGTATTTTGAGTTAAATTGGTTTTAGCTTCCAATTCAGTTTGCTTTAAGTTTAACGCAAGCCTGTAATTATGCATTCTTTTGCCTATAATTTTTCTGTCAAGATTCATTTAATGTTGGTTTACGATCATATCCACTTCATCGCGAATTTTATGAAAATTTTCAAGTAACAATTGATCTTTCTCATATTCCGACTTAAAAGTATAATATTTCGGAAGTTTTTTATACTTTTTTTCTTCTTTTTTATATTCTTTAATATCTATTTGAATTTTACAATTATATGTATTTTCATTTTCAAATTTATTATTCTTTTTGCTTTCTCCAAAAGCGAGTTTTGCTACTATTTCACCGGTTTTAAGATCTGCTATTTTACTGGCGGGAATTAAATAATCCATTTGTTCATTAATACTGGTTGTAGTTTGGTTTATAGATATACTAATTCCTTTTTTTATTTGTTTAACTTTTCCAAACAATTTTTCTAACCATTCTAAAGTTTCCTTTTTTCGGACTGCACCGGAAATTACATTGCCTATAATAGATGTAATTTCATCCGCTGTATGTTTCCCATAGGATTTTATCAATTGTGGCAATTCTTGCAATCCGATGATCACAGCTACTTTATTACTTCTTGCTGTAGCAATTAGGTTTTGTATTTTATGAAAGTAAATTGTAGGCAATTCATCAATAATTATTCCACAAGGAATATTATTTTTTGTATTCACGAGTTTTGTAAGCCTATTCAACAATAAAGAATTTGTAGCTGAATTGATACTTTCTGTTTCAGGATTATTTGCAATAATCATAATTGCCGGAGACTTTGGATTGCTAATTCTAAGATCAAAATCATTTCCTGAAAAAACCCAAAAGGTTTCTTTAGTCGCCAAACGTGATATATTTACTTTCAACGTTCCAATCTGCCCTTCTAATTGGTTAAATGCTTTATTATCATAAGCTGCTTTCTCC
>PVMS01037118.1_pt1 | contig 15581 bp, 12 predicted proteins | sample 1853461 | NCBI WGS metagenome assembly PVMS01 (sample SAMN08582032, study PRJNA380276) | Marine sediment metagenome, whole genome shotgun sequencing project. | isolation source: ocean sediment barecode stripped | collected 2017 | reverse complement strand
TCTTTAAGCAGCGTTTTTTTCTCCTTCAGAGGATTTTGGGGACTAACTACAAACCAGAGTTGTTCCAGATCACTGAACTCAATCATGAAATTGGCAATGGCCATATGGCCTATGTGGATGGGATTAAAGGAACCGAAATAGAGCCCGGTTTTCATTTGCAAAGAGGTTTATTCAGGAAGCCGCGAACCAGGCTTTCTGAATTATGCAGGGCATGTTCAAGCGTGTCATTCAACAGAATGTGATCGAAATGGGGAGCCTGGGACATTTCGTATTCGGCTTTACCCAGCCTCTTTTCCAGGGAGGCTTCTTCATCGGTTCCCCGGGATCGAAGACGCTGTTCCAGAACCTCCAATGAGGGAGGTTTTACAAAGATCGCACAGGCTTTGTTTCCAAATTCTCGCTTCAGATTGATTCCTCCTACCACATCAATATCAAAAATGGCATGTTGGCCCAGGTTCCAGATCCGGTCTACTTCGCTTCTCAGGGTACCGTAATACTGACCGGGATAGACTTCTTCCCATTCCAGGAATTCGTTGTTATCAATTTTTTTCCGGAAATTCCAGGGTGAAATAAAGTGATATTCTCTCCCATCAATTTCCCCTTCACGGGGATTGCGTGAGGTGGCAGAGATGCTGAATGCCAGCCCCAGCTTAAGAGTCATCAGGTGCTGGACGATGGTCGACTTACCCGAGCCCGATGGTGCGCTGAAGATGAACAGTTTACCTTCCATTACAATACATTGAGAATCTGTTCCTTGATCCGCTCAAGTTCATCTTTCATCTCAACCACCAGTTTCTGTATTTCAGCATGGTTGGCCTTGGATCCCAGGGTATTGATCTCACGGCCCATCTCCTGGGAGATAAAACCCAGTTTTTTTCCAGCTGGTTTCTGATCTTCCATGGTTTCCAGGAAGTATTTACAGTGGTTAGAGAGCCTTACCTTCTCTTCAGATACGTCCAGTTTTTTCGATATAGAAAATCAGTTCCTGTTCAAAGCGATTTTCATCCAGATCCTCTTTTCTCAAATATGCGGCCAGGTTATTTCCAATCCGCTCCCTGATCTGCTCGATTCTCTCCTCTTCATACTTTTCTATGTTGATCAGTTTTTGCGAGATGGCCTCCACCCTCTGACGAAGGTCGGTATCCAGGGATTTCCCTTCCTGGTTGCGGAACTCATTTACATGAGCAATTGCCTGCTTTAGTGCGGCCCTGACACTTCCCCATTCGTTCTCTTTTAGCTCAGGCTTTTCATTTCTGAGGGTATCAGGCATCCTCATGACGGTACTGAGTAATTCCATTGAAGCTTCGAGTCCCAACTCCCCTGATATTTTATAGAGTTGTTCGTAGTAACTTTTCACCACCGGTGCATTGATGGTTCCCGATGCAGCGTCCTCTGAGAGTTCATAATAAAAAGAACACTCCACCTTGCCCCGCTCGAGCTCCGATGAGATTTGTTGACGAATCTCAAGTTCCTTTTCCTTGTAGAGTGAGGGCAAGCGGGTATTTGTATCCATCTGCTTGCTATTAAGTGACTTAATCTCTATCGTTAATTTTTTATCTGGCAGTATACATTCAGCTTTGCCGTAGCCGGTCATGGATCGGATCATAGATAATTCTATTCAGTTCGGATCAAAAGTACAAATTTGGGGTCAATTGGCCATGGGCAGTGTAAAGCTGAAGGTAGTACCCTCTCCGGGTTTGCTCTTTACAGATATTTCACCCCCGTTTTTTTCCACAAACTCTCTGCAGATAATCAGTCCAAGTCCTGTACCCTTTTCACCGGCAGTACCTGTGGATTTAAACTTCTCATCAATCCGGAAGAGTCTGGACATGTTCTCCTCGGCAATCCCTATGCCTTCATCCACCACACTGATCTCTACAGCTTTCTCCATCGAATAAAGCTTAACCTCTACCTTTTTGTCGCGGTCGGTAAACTTAACAGCATTGGTCATCAGATTACGAATGACACTGTTGACCATATCCCGGTCGCCATATGCATAAATATCATCCCGATCAGGAGAGAGGAGCATAATGCCCTTCCTTTCAGCAAGCAGTTTATGCAGGTTAATGTTTTCCTGGATCACATTGCTCAGGTTAAACCTGACTGGATCATACTTGATGCGACCCCGTTGGGACCTGGACCAGGTAAGCAGGTTTTCCAGCAGGTCGAGCAGGTGCTTCACAGATTGATTCATTTTCCTGAATCCGGCTTTGTGGTCCTCGCGTTCCGTTTCATCGAAATTATCCACCATTAATTCGCTAATGGAGAGCAGACTGGCAAAGGGATTTTTCAGGTCATGGGAGATAATCGAAAAGAATTTGTCTTTTGTAGCATTGAGCTCCATCAGGTTTTTTTCTGATTTTCTCAGTGCTTCATTGGCCTGACTGATCTGCTGGTTCTGGGATTTTAACAGTCGGTTGGTCCTGGATTTCAGTAAATAGGTATAGATCATCACCGCAATGGAAGTGAATATGACCACCTGAATAAGGATGAACCACCATGATAACCAGAAGGGTGGAGTGATTGTGATTTTCAGTTGCATGGGAGGATCACTCCGGTATCCATCCACATTTTCGGCCACCACCTTTAAGATGTAGTCGCCTGCCTTCATATTTGCATAGGAGACATAATTCCGGGTACCTGCATTGCTCCAGTCGGTCTCCAGATTCTCCATGATATAGGAGTACTTAAGCTTGCCTGGCTGCAGGTTGTTCAGCGCTGAAAACTCTACAGAAAAAAACCTGTTTTTATAGTCCAGGACAATCTCTTCCATATAGGTGACATTTTCCCTGGAGTAGAACTCACCTTCTGACTCCACTATAAATCCGGGATGCTCCTCAAACTCCTCCTCAAGATCTACGGTGGCTATTCTCACATCCTTTCCCAGCACCTCTATCTTGGTGAGGGTTACTTCCGTAACATTTTTAATGGGTTCGATGGTGGAGGGATCGATTACATTCAAACCATAGACACCTCCAAAGAAGAGCCTGCCGTCGTGGCCACGGTGATAGGATCCTCCGTTAAATTCATTGCTCTGGAGACCGTCGTTCATATCAAAATTTTTCGACTCAAAAGTCTCCAGGTCAAATCGGGTGATTCCCATGTTTGTGCTCAACCAGATTTGATTCTGATCGTCGGGCAGTATTCCATAAATGACCTCATTGGCCAGTCCTTCTCCCACTCCAAACCTCCGGAACGATTGGGTGGCAGGATAGAACATATTCAGTCCGCTGTTGGTCCCGATCCAGAAACGACCCAGGTTATCTTCATACAATGAGAATACGATGTTGTCTGAAAGGGTGTTGGGATCTTCTGTATCGTGGTGGTAGCTTATACAGCTGCCATCCTCAGGGTTTAGCATACAGAGCCCTCCACCATAGGTTCCCACCCAAAGATTATCTTCCTGATCCTGATAAATGGCAGAATAGATGAAATTGTGGGGTGGACCATCGGGATTGTTTTCATCCATTAAGAAATGTTGGAATGAGTTTCCGTCGGCATTGAGAAGGTTAAGTCCGTTACGTGTTCCGATCCAAATTTTTCCATGACGATCTTCGTAAACGGTCCTCACCGAATTGTCAGATAAGGATGCCTTTTGCTCCGGATCATGTTTAAAATGTAAAAAAGTCTGATCCGCGGGGTTATAAAGATCCAGTCCTCCTCCATCTGTTCCAACCCAAATTCGATTCTGACTGTCCTGAAATACCTTTCGAATGGAGGAGTGGGAGAGGGAGGATGGATCGAAGGGATTGTGATCAAAATGTATGAAGGTACCCCGATGCTGATCATAACAACTGATGCCGTGGGCATCAGTGCCAAACCACAGGATGCTGTCACTTGTTTCGCAGATGGTCCAGACAAATGAACTGGCCAGGCTGTTTTGATTGAAAGGATTATGCTTAAAAAGCGTAAATCGGTTGGCCCGAGGATTCAGTATACTGACTCCGGCCCCAAAGGTACCAAACCACGTGGTTCCAGATCGGTCCTGGAAAATGCAGTTAATGGAATTCTCCGAAAGGCTTTGTGGATCAGCTGGATTATGGATATAGTGTTTGTAATTCAAGCTTAGCGGATCTACCTGATATACCCCATTCCCAAAGGTCCCGTACCAGATGAAACCATCTTTGTCTTTTACTAAGGGTTCGATGGGATTCAGGGAGAGGGAATGGGTAGTACCTCCTGCATCCAGTACTTTCTCCACTCCCTGGTTAATTCCTTTATAACAGAAAAGCCCATCAGCAGTCTGTATCCAGACCTGGTTCTGGTCGTCAGAAATAATTCTGGATATATTTGTTCCGGGAGCCCCCAGGTTGAGGGGAACGTATGTGTGTTCTCCAGCAAGAGAGAGATCCAGGCATACCAGGCCGCTGTCTAAACCCAGCCATATACACTCATTGCCATAGGACATGGAGTAGATGGGAGTATTTTCATTAATCAGATTCCCTGCGGTCTCATTGAAGAATAGACCCGATTTTCGGTCATAGCTGAATAATCCTTCATGGCTTGCGATCCAAAATACTCCGGATTCGTCCTGTAAAAATCCAGTGATGTGGGAAGCGAGACCCATTAGTGTGGAGTCTTCCGGTATGATGCGTTCCACCTCATTGGTAAAGCGATCCACGCGGTTTAAGCCCTGGAAAGTACCCACCCATACCTCATTTCTTAAATCGGCCTCAATGGCAGTGATGGTGTCATTGGAGAGGGATGTAGGATCGTCGGGATCGAATTGAAAGGGGGTAAAAACCCCTTTGCGGGGATTATATTTAGTGAGTCCGCCCCTTGAACCGATCCAGATCATCCCTGATTTATCCTCGTATACCTGCTCCACCCACTTGTTTGCCAGAATATTGTGCTGATCGGTGGTGGCACCATATACGGTGATGGTCTGTCCATCATACTTATTGAGTCCGTCTTCGGTCCCAAACCACATGAATCCTTTAGAGTCCTGGTAGATGTTATAGACCGAACTTAGAGACAATCCATCGTTGATGGTGATTCGTTTGAAACGAACATACTCCTCCTGTCCCGACAGCGACGGAGATAGTAGCAATATTCCGAGGAGGAAATAATAAAACTTTCTGTTCATCCCGGCAAACGTGGTAGTGTTAGTCCCCATTTGACGCACAAATATCGAACCAAGTTACCTAATCGGGAGGGTTTAACCAATGAAAAAAAAGTTAAAGATTGTAATAAGCCCTCTACTTTGTGACTTTGACCCCTTTCCAGAATGCGACGTGATCTTTAATCCCATCTGCCAAACCGGAGGGGTTTGGGTAGAACCAGGCGGCATCCCGGTTGATTGTTCCGTTGACCTCCACATTGTAGTATGATGCAGTCCCTTTCCAGTGACAAGCTGTATGGGTATCACTAGGTTGAAAATTAATCTTCTTTATTGATTCCATGGGGAAATAGTGATTTCCTTCTACGATTTTGGTGTCGTTGCTTTCAGCAATAACCTTTCCATTCCATATAGCTTTCATGACTCTATAGTCGAACAGAGTGGGTAATCCTTACGTTTTTCTCCAAAGGGAGTTTACGAAGTAAAAACGCTTGTCGAAGAAGTTCTCTACAACCTGAAAACCGCTGGCTTTAGCCATTGTATCGATCATGCCCAAATCATACTTTTGAGAGATCTCAGTCTGGATGGTCTCCCACTGTTTAAATGAGATGGATTCATCGGTAAGTTCAAACCTGACCTCCTGGTCCCTGGTGCTCACCAGGAAACTCCTGGCGGTCCCACTCTGGGGATCATACAAAGGGGAATGTATGAAACCTTGGAGATCGAAGTTGGCTCCCAATTCTTTGTTAAACCTGGCTAAGAGGTTCAAATTAAAATTCCTGGTAAGCCCCTGAGAATCATCATAGGCCTTTCGGATTACTTCCGGGTCCTTTTTTAGATCGAGGCCGATGAAAAAGAGATCGTCTTCGGACATCACCTGGCTTAAGCCGGATAAAAAGGAGATGCTTTGCTGATAATTAAAGTTGCCCAGGTTCGATCCCAGAAACAAAAGCACCTTTCGATTTGGATATTCTTTGGAAAGGTTCTCAAGCATATGAAAATAGTCCCCTATGCGTGGTTCCAGGATTAAATCCGGGAATTGCTGTTTCATAGCTCCGGCCAGCTGCACCACTGCATCCTCTGAAATATCAACTGGGATATATCTGAAATTTACCTTTTCCGATAACAGATCCTCAATCAGGATCTTAGTCTTGGCCCCATCACCGGCCCCCAGCTCCACTATATCCACGGTACAGCAATTCTTGCAAAAAAGAGCCCCGATGTCACGCTTTCTGGATTCAAAAATCTCTGCTTCACAATCGGTTAAATAGTACTCAGGCATGCGCATAATCTGCTGAAAGATCCTGCTGCCTTCATTGTCGTAAAAGAATTTCGAGGAGATTTGTTTTGGAGATGATTTAAGGCCTTTGATCACTTCAAGGGCAGTGTGCGTAAGCTCAATGGTTCTTTGCATAGACAAACTACAATTTATTTTAGGGATTGTTCAAGTGGGCTTTAGTAAATGTATTTCATTTGCTACCTTTTACCAAACATTTTAGTCGTTATGATAAAGCGTTCCTTACTCCTGATTGGATCAGCCCAAATAACAGATTCTGATAGGGAATAAGTTTTACCTGGTGATGGTGGCCGGTTCCACTTTGACTTTTATTACGGTTTTTGTTTTCCACCTGCCGGTTTTGTAATAGATGAAGGAAAGGATCATTCCAAAGCCCCATCCACTGGGAATGGCCCACCAGATTCCATCAGGTCCCAATCCCATTCCTTTTATGGTAAAACCAAACAATTCTATGGTCTCCTGACTCAGAAATACGGCTGCTGGAATCCGGATAATCCACAGTGAGAAAAGGGTGATAAACATTGGGATAATGGTATCTCCCGCCCCTCTCATAACACCTCCATAGATAAACATCCAGGTGAACAACAGGTAAAAGGAGGTCACAATGGTGAGGTATCCACCCCCAATCTGAATGACTTCCTGGTCCGTGGTAAACAGCTTCATCAACGGATATTTAAAAAGAATGATCAGCAATGTAATGCCAATGGCGGTAGCAGAAGACATGAGCATGGTACGTTGTAAGCCCCGTTTAACCCGATCGATTTTACCGGCACCGATATTTTGCCCCACAAAGGTGGAGAGGGCTGTGAAAAAGACCATGGAGGGGATAATGGCCAGGCTGTCGAGTCGGCCTGCAGCGGTAAATGCAGCCACCACATTGGTGCCAAATCCATTGACAATTCCCATAAGGGCCATCATGCCCAGGGCCACAAAGGTGTGCTGCAATCCTGTGGGCAATCCGATGCGTAAACTCTGTTTTGCGATCTCCCGGTCGAATGCAAAATCACGAAAGTTGAATTTGATCAGTTCATGGGTTCTGTTCAGGTAGATAACTGCTACAATAAAAGCAGTTCCCTGAGCGATAATGGTGGCATATGCCGCCCCTTCGATTCCCCAGCCCAGCTTTACGATAAAGAGAAGGTCCAGTCCAATGTTCAGAACAGTAGCCAGGATCATAAAATAGAGGGGGGTGATGGAATCGCCCATGCCCCTCAGCACCGCGGCCACGCCGTTGTATCCAAAAAAGACCACCAGTCCCGACACATAGATGGAAAAATAGGCATTGGCAGTGGGCATCAGCTCTTCGGGGAGTTTCATCAGGGTGAAGATCTGTCAGAGAAGGTAAGTCCAACCACGGTCATAATTACCGCCGAAATACCCATGATGATAAAGATGGTATCGATGGTGCTCTTGACCTCTTTGAATTTTTTGGCTCCGAAAAACTGGGAGATCACTATGGTACCCCCGGTGGCAATACCAATAATCAGGGCAATCAGGGTAAAGATAACCGGAAAGGAGGCTCCCACTGAGGCAAGCGCCTCTTTCCCAAGGAAACGACCAACAATAATCTGATCCACAAATGTGTAGAGCTGCTGAAACATATGTCCCACCAGCATGGGTACGGCAAAACGGAATATATTCCTGCCTTCACTCCCCTGGGTTAAGTCCTTCATCATCAAATTGAGCCGTCAAAGATCGGCATTATAATTCAGGTAACGCCAGAATGGAGGCTAAGTTCAAAGAATCATCAGGTGATCTTTTCCAACTCCACTGTGAAGTGCCGCATAATGGGCGCCTCATAACCGATTTTATATCCACGGGTGATCTTTTCTCTTCGTTGATAAATGTTCTGAAGAGCTGCGGCCACATAATCCATGTGGTTGCGTGTGTAGACTCGACGTGGTATGGTAAGCCTTACCATCTCAAGCCTGGGATAGCGGTTCTCCCTGGTCTCCGGATCGCGATCGGCCAGCAGAGTGCCTATTTCCACCGCTCGTACACCCGATTCCAAATAGAGTTCAAGCGCCAGGGTCTGGGCAATAAACTCCTCTCTGTGTACATGGGGAAGGAAACGGGTGGCATCCACAAAAATGGCATGGCCTCCAAAGGGCTCCTGGACTGGAATTCCAGCCTCCTGCAGCAGATTTCCCAGGTAGTGCACCTGCTTGATCCGGCTCTCAAGGTAATCGAAGGTGGTGGCTTCCTGCAGACCCTGTGCCAGAGCTGCCATATCACGGCCAGACATGCCTCCATAAGTAATATAGCCTTCGAACATGATGTTAAAGGTGGTGGCCTGCTGGAATAACTCTTTGCTGTTGAGGGCAATAAATCCTCCCATGTTCACAATCCCATCCTTTTTGCTGCTCATGGTCATCCCATCAGCCAGCAAGAACATCTCTTTCACAATATCCCTGATGGAATGGTTCTCGTATCCTTTTTCACGGGTTTTAATAAAGTAGGCGTTCTCAGCGAACCTGGCAGCATCAAAAATAACCGGGATCTCATACCGGTTGGCAAATTCACGGACAGCTTTCAAGTTCTCCATACTCACTGGTTGTCCTCCCGTAGAATTGCAGGTGATGGTCACTATGATCATTGGGATTCTTTCTGTACCGTAGACCTGATAGAGGTTCTCCAATTTTCCAATATCCACATTGCCCTTAAATGGGTGGTAAACCGAGGTGTCGTTGGCTTCATCGATGGTGCAGTCAAAAGCACTTGCCTTCCGGAACTCGATATGGCCTTTGGTGGTGTCGAAATGGGCATTACCCGGAACCACATTTCCCTCCCTGACCATCACAGAAAAGAGTACATTTTCTGCTGCCCGGCCCTGATGGGTGGGAAGCACATAGGGAAAGCCGGTGAGGTCTGTGATGGTCTTATGCAGGCTATCAAAGGACCGGCTTCCCGCGTAGGATTCATCGCCGCTCATCAGAGCCGACCACTGTTCCTGGCTCATGGCACCGGTACCTGAATCGGTAAGCAGATCGATATATACCTTGCTGCTCTTCAGATTAAAAAGATTGTAGCTGGCCTCTTTGAGCCAAAGCTCCCGATCGCTCCTTGTACTTGGATACATGGGCTCGATCATCTTTATTTTATAAGGTTCTGTGTATGGTAACATAGGTTAATATGTTAATAAGTTAGAAGTTAATAAGTTAATAAGTTAGAAGGTAATGGGTTGGTGGGTTAGTGGGTTAATGGGTTAGTGGGATGATGGTGGTGGGTGGTAGGTGGTTGCTTATCACAGGATAGTTTATGTAGATCCCAATAACTATTAACCCCTAACCCCTAACCTAACTTACATACCTGTCTCTGTTCTTGAGGTTAAGAAACAGCATTTTAGGTGATATGTGCAGGATGGGATCCATTGCTAGCGCAAAGGTATAGTGAAAGTATAATACTTTGAGTGTCGGGGAGATGTTGTTGGGCAGTTGGCGCTTATTGCCCCCTTTCAGTGAGGTATTTTTTGTAGTAGAAGTCGATGATTTCTGTTTTTTTGGCGCTAGCTTCTGATTCCCGGTCCTGGTGGTCTTTCTTTGATTCACCCTGTCTCCTGGGTTCAAAGAGGGGATCGGTGGAAATTTCATTCCGGTAAGCCTGGTCGAAATAGCGCAAAACAAAGATTTCAGGATCTATCTCCCAACGTGTAAGATCACGGGCATAGGAGATGCTGTAAAATGACTTCCCGTTTGGGTGATAGACCAGGTCCATCACAGCTTCTTCATTGTCGATGAAGTTATGGATCTTTTCGCCAGTTAATACATCCCAGAGGATCACCGACTGATCGGCCGATCCACTGATCAGGTAGCTACCATCGGGACTAAACTCAAGCTCCAGTACCATATCTCTATGTCCTTTTAGCAGAAAAACCAGGTCTTCCTCCAGCAGGTTGTAGATCCTGACGGAATGATCTTTTGAAGCCACAGCCAGTAGCTGACCATTGGGACTGAACTCCAAATCATATACATCCTGTGCCGGCCCATGGAGTGTTTTTATCACCTTGAGGGTTTCCATGTCCCAGATCTTTACGGTTTGGTCTTTGCTTCCGCTGGCAATGAACCTGCTATCGGGACTGATGCTCACAGCCATGGTCACATCTTCGTGTCCCTTCATTTGTTCCAGCACTTCACTATTGTATACATCCCATAGAATGAAAGTTTTATTGAATGCGGATGAAATTGCATATTTCCCATCTCTGCTAATCTCGGCATTCCAGATGGTGGTGGCATGTGCGTTCCAGATGGCTATCTGTTTCCCTTGAAGGTCCCATAGCTTGATGGTGTTAAAACCGGCCGAAAGAATGAAGTCCATCTTTGGAGGCATATCAATGGCGTTTACAGCTTTATGATGAGCCTGCTTCACCTCCAGGGTCGACTCAAAAGATTCGGCATTCAGAATTCGGAAGGCCCCATCATTATATCCGCCCAAAAGCTTCTTTCCGTCGGGAGAGATATTGATGGAGGTAAGTGGTACTTTGAAGATCTGGCGCTTCAGAATATATGAATCCACCTGTGCATTTGACGAGCTAAGCAGGGGTGCAATCAGAAGCCACAGAAACAGTATACGTTTCATGCTTTTTTGTTTTTCTACGGATTTTTTTGCTTTCTGTTCCATCAAAATACCCAGATGTGGTGATTAATGGCAGGTTTATATTACTTATTTTTGCAAATTATTGATCCTTATTTGAGTTTGGTTGTTATACACTTTTGAAGGAGACATTGTGTGAAGGAGGTTATAGTTTCATATCTGGAAGAACTGGTAAGGTTGGTGAATGAGATGTCGCCCTACCTCTTGCTGGGTTTTCTATTTGCCGGCTTGTTAAGGGTGGTCTTTCCAAAGGGCATGATCACCAGGTACATGGGCAAGAGTAACTTCAGGTCGGTGCTCAATGCATCGTTGTTGGGAGTGCCCATGCCCCTATGTTCTTGTGGCGTTTTACCAGCCGGAATCGGATTCTATAAAAACGGGGCTTCCCGGGGTTCTACCATCTCTTTTCTGATCTCTACACCTCAAACCGGAGTCGATTCGATTCTGGCGACCTACTCATTGTTGGGACTTCCATTTGCAATCATTCGTCCCATTGTGGCACTTGTTACCGGCGTTTTTGGTGGTGTACTGGGAAACCGTTTGGGAAAGGATGAAAACAGGAAAACGGATGCGGAATCTGAAGGGTCTGGTCCGGCAGAACGATCTGTAAAAGAGGTTTTCAGATATGGGTTTGTGGAGCTGCTTCAGGATGTGACCAAATGGCTGGTCATTGGAATGCTGGTGGCTGCATTTTTATCTGTACTGATACCGGGAGACTTCTTTACAGAAAGAATTACAAGTGAATACCTGGCCATGGGCATGATGTTGCTTGCTTCGGTTCCTCTCTATATTTGCGCCACCGGTTCCATCCCAATTGCGGCTGTTTTGCTTCTGAAGGGATTGTCGCCCGGAGCAGCACTGGTGCTTTTAATGGCAGGTCCGGCCACCAACATTGCCACCATGGCGGTCATTGGCAATACCATGGGTAGGCGCTCGCTATGGGTCTACCTAATAACCATTGTGGGAGGAGCAATCTTTTTCGGAGTAATCGTCAATGAATTTATCCCAAGGGATTGGATTACCGGCGCCATCCCCATGCAGTTTCACGGTGAAATGCATGAACATCATACTGGGTGGTTGAAGTGGGTGTCATCCGCTTTGTTGGTGCTGCTTATCCTGAATGGACTAATTCAAAAGTATCTGGCCGAACGCAGGATAAAACGAAGGGATTTAGAAAAACAAAAACAGATGAAATCAAATACAGAGAGTTTTAAGAATATACATGTATTTTCGGTGGAAGGCATGACCTGCAAACATTGCAAGGCGAATGTGGAGAAAGGACTTGGTCAGATGGAGGTAGTTAGCGAGGTGCTTGCCGATCCTGAGAGGAACCTGGTCACCATTCAGGCTTCGGAGCTTTCTGAAGCGCATGTAAAAGAGACCATTGAAAAACTGGGCTATCAATATGGAGGAAGAATTTAGCGCTCCATGACCTTAGACAGTTTGCATACGGGTGATACCGCTATCATCACAAGAGTTCGTGGTAGGGGAGCTTTTCGGAAAAGACTTACCGAAATGGGATTCATCAGTGGACAAGCTGTGGCGGTGGTTAAATCAGCCCCACTGAGAGACCCTGTAGAATACAGGATACTGGACAGCAATATTTCGCTCAGAAGAAGCGAGGCAAGTCTTATAGAGGTGGTCTCAGAGGGAGATTATAAAGGAGTATCCATCTCATCACCAGGTATAATTTCAGAATCGCTTAAACGGGGACCCGTAATTGCCAAACCCGACAAGACCATCGATGTGGCCCTGGTTGGGAATCCCAATTGTGGCAAAACCACCCTCTTTAACAGGGTTTCCCACTCCAGGGAGCATGTGGGCAACTATGCAGGCGTTACTGTGGATTCGAAGGAGGCCTTATTTAATCACAAGGGATATACCTTTCGCATCACCGACCTTCCAGGCACTTACTCCCTTTCTGATTATACCAGCGAAGAGCGCTATGTGCGAGAGCACATTCTTAAAAATAAGCCCGATGTAGTGGTCAATGTATTGGATGCCAATAACCTGGAGCGGAATCTCTACCTCACCAGTCAGCTTATTGACATGGATATTACGGTAGTGTTGGCCCTCAATATGTACGACGACCTGCTGGAGCGTAAAGATAAACTGGATATCGCATTGCTGAGCAGGCTCATTGGACTCAGGGTGGTACCCACCATTAGCAGCCGGGGTAAGGGAATCTTCAGGCTTTTGAATTCTGTGATCAAGGTTTTCGAGGGGAAAGATCCCGACATCAGGCATGTACATATCAACTATGGGGAGGAGTTGGAGCAATCTGTTCACCGGCTTCAGGAGATGATCAGGGAAACTCCATCCCTCACCGACCACTATTCATCCAGGTTTCTCTCTTTGAAATTGCTTGAACGGGATGACAATGCTTCACATCTCATGGTTGGCGCCAATAATTTTATTGAGATCCAGGATACAGCACGGGTTGAAATTTCCAGGATTAAAGATCTTTTTAAGGAGGAGCCCGAAACCCTGATCACTGATGCCAGGTATGGCTTTGTCGCTGGTGCTCTTAAAGAGACCATGAGGAAAAGTGGAGAGAATCCAGGACTCTCCAGGTCCAAGCGAATTGACAGAATTCTGACCCATAAGTACATAGGGTTGCCTATTTTTCTTGGCTTTTTGTGGCTTATGTTTCATGCCACATTCACCCTGGGAAATTACCCTATGGGATGGATCGAGAGCGGAGTGGAGGTGCTCAGCCAGTTTCTTAACTCCAATCTGCCTGAGGGAATGATCAGGGATCTGCTTGTGGATGGGGTTGTTGGAGGAGTAGGAGGAGTAATAGTATTCCTTCCCAATATCCTGATTCTGTTCTTTTTCATCTCTCTGATGGAAGATACGGGTTATATGGCGCGCACTGCCTTTATTATGGATAAGGTAATGCACCTTTTTGGATTACATGGGAAGTCTTTTATCCCTCTGATCATGGGCTTTGGCTGCAATGTTCCGGCTATTATGGCTACCCGTACCCTGGAAAACAAAAATGACCGGCTTTTGACCATGTTGATCATCCCTTTTATGTCCTGCAGTGCCAGGCTACCGGTTTATGTCCTGATTGCAGGGGCCATATTTCCTGACCGGGCTGGAAATGTGATTTTTCTGCTTTACCTCATCGGTGTAATCTTCTCCATGTTGATGTCGATCCTCTTTAAAAAGATTTTTTTTAAGAACCGGGAGGCGCCTTTTGTAATGGAACTTCCGGTTTACAGGAATCCTGGAATCAGGATTATTTTAAGGCATATGTGGAGCAAAGGAGCCCATTACCTGAAAAAGATGGGAGGAGTTATCCTCCTGGCATCTGTGGTGATCTGGGTGCTTGGCTACTTCCCCCGCAATGTGCAGTATACAGTAGACTATGAACAGCTTATAGCCAGGGAAACCTCTGAGACCCAGGTCAAGGTTTTAAAGAACCAGATGGAGGCAGAGAAGCAAAAGCACTCTTTTATTGGCCGCCTGGGGGTTGCCATTGAACCTGTGATCAGGCCACTGGGATTTGATTGGAAAATGGGCATCAGTCTAGTAACTGGCTTTGCTGCGAAGGAGATCGTGGTGAGTACCATGGGGGTATTGTACCAGGCCGATGACGGGGGCAGTGATGCAGAGAACTCTTCATTGCAGAGCAGGATTCGTGATGAGGTTTATACCACGGGGAGTAAAGCCGGACAGCCAGTCTTTACTCCTCTTACCGGATTATCGTTCCTCCTGTTCGTTCTGTTCTACCTGCCCTGTGTGGCTGTGATTGCAGCTGTGGGCAGGGAGTCGGGCAGCTGGAAATGGGCAGGCTTTGTTCTGTTCTATACCACAGCCATTGCCTGGACGGCCAGTTTTGTTGTATATCAGGTGGGTAGTATGTTCCAATTGGGATGAATTTTATATCTTGCGCCACCTTAAAAAAAGTCATATTATGTTGAAAAAGCTCTCATTTCTGATCTCAATGCCTTTTATGGCAGTGTTGATGATTGTATTGATTGTTGTGCTGGCCCTGGCCACATTTATGGAAAGTGCCTATAATACACAAACTGCATATGCCGTGTTTTACGGCTCTCACTGGTTTGAACTCTTGCTTCTTGTGATAGGGATCAACCTGGTAGGCGTGGTCGTAAAACAAAAACTTTATAAGCGTAAAAAGATCGTTGTCTTTCTTTTTCACATCGCTTTCATAATCATCCTGCTTGGAGCTGCCATTACACGCTTTATCAGTTTTGAAGGGAACATGCATATCCGCGAAAATATGTCATCCAACACCATGTTGAGCAGCAGTGCCTACATTGACATAGCGCTTGAGTCCAAAGGAGAGAGCGTGGAGACGAGCAAGGAGGTTCGACTTACCGATTTCACCCCCCGCGATTACCGGATGAGCACCCGCATTGGAGGCGAGAAGGTAAAGGTAAAGTCCACCGAATACATGTCAAATGCCACGGAGCAATATATGGCTTCACCAGGAGGAAGTCCCTATTTGCAGCTGATGATTGTGACTGACAGGCAAAACACGGTGGGGATTCCATCGGGCAGAACGCAGGAGGTGATGGGAATGAGAGTGGCCTTAAACAATGCCGATACCACAGCCATGCTTAATTTCATCAGTGAAGGAGAACAGGTTTTTCTCTATGCAGCTAT
>PVMS01022119.1_pt1 | contig 15581 bp, 10 predicted proteins | sample 1853461 | NCBI WGS metagenome assembly PVMS01 (sample SAMN08582032, study PRJNA380276) | Marine sediment metagenome, whole genome shotgun sequencing project. | isolation source: ocean sediment barecode stripped | collected 2017 | reverse complement strand
TCCCTTTCCAATGACATGAAACTCTTTGGTATAGAGACATCCCTTTACGGCATCTTGAAAGGAAATCCCTCGATTTGGGCTTCCTTTCACATAGATTCTCTTATCCTTGGCAATCAGATCGGAGGCATTGGCTTCGAGCTGTTCCGATACATAGGTGAATAGTTGTTTGTTGACGTCTTCGGCAGCGGCCATTACGGCGTTTCCGGAGACAAAGGTGACCCGGCTCGAGTAGGATCCAAAATCGAAAGGGGTGATCTCCGTGTCGCCCGAGACCACCTCGATATCACCGATACCAATTCCGAGTCCCTCCGCAGCAATTTGGGCAAGGGTTGTATTTGATCCCTGGCCCATATCCGTGGCACCGGTGAGAAGTGTGGCCGTCCCATCCTCAAAAACTTTTATGATAGCTGCTGTTGCATCATGGGCCATGTGTCTTGCTGAGGAGACATAGGCCCAGATTCCGACCCCTAGGCCCCTTCCCTCTGCCGGTTGACTCCACCCCTCCTCCCGGCCCTTCTTTTCCGAGACCTGTCGGAGACATTCTTGCATGGCGCAACTGGAGATACGCCCCTTATTGGGCATAACATCCCCTGGATGATGGGCGTTCCTCTTTCTGATCTCTATGGTGTCAATGCCGAGCTCTTCTGCAATCATGTCCATTTGAGAATCGGCGGCAAACCTCATTTGAAGATTGCCCCACCCCCTCATGGCCCCGCTTGGACACTGATTAGTATAGACATTGAACCCCTCGTAACGGATATTCGGGAGCCGATAGCCCATGAGGAGTTGGACCCCGACCCTTCCGATGATAGCGGGCCCCCAACTGTTATAGGCGCCGGTATCGGCAACCGCCCACGCCTCGACGGCAAGGAGTGTTCCGTCTTTATTAACCCCCGTCTTAAGCCTGATCCTGTTTGGGTGCCTTCGCGGGGTCGTACAGAATTCTTCCTCCCTGGTATTGACGATCTTCACCGCATGTCCGGCCTTCTTAGACAAAAGGGCTGCAATGGCATCTATGGGGAATAGGCCATCTGATTTCCCACCAAAGCCGCCCCCTACAAATTGTTTGGTCACCCTGATTTTGTTCAGAGGCATATCAAGATAGAAAGCAAGGGTTTCTGCGATCTTGAAAGGGCTTTGGGTGGAGCTCCAGAGGGTTATTTTCCCCGACAGGTCCCAAAGGGCGACAGTGGCATGGACCTCAAAGGCACAGTGGGCGACGGGTTGCGTGTCAAACTCGTCCTCCCTGACATGAAAAGCCTCCCGGAAAGCCTTATCTACGTTTCCGTGGTGGAAATGGGCTGTCCTGGATATGTTATTTTCCAGGTGTTCATGGATCAAGGGAGCGTCCGGTTTTAAGGCTTCATCGGGGTCAAATACCGCAGGAAGCTCTTCGTACTCAACCGAGATCAGGTTCAGGGCTTCCCCGGCTACCCATTCATCCGTGGCCGCTACGGCGGCAACCTCGTCTCCAATGTAACGGACTTTATCCACGGCCACGGCCCTTTGGTCGTGGAGCTCAGGAAGGGCGGTAAATAGACTATACCTCTTCGTGGGAACGTCGGCGCCCGTAAGGACGGCCTTTACACCTTTAAGTCTCTCCGCTTTTTCGGTATTGATACTAAGGATCTTCGCGTGAGGGTGGGGACTTCGCAGGATCTTTCCATAGAGCATCCCCGGAAGCTGGAAATCCACCGTAAACTTGGCCTCTCCTGTGGCCTTTGGTCTCCCGTCGATAGGAGGTATCCTTTTTCCAATCAGGGAGTAATTAGTCATAGGATCGTCCCTCACCTATAAACTTGGGGGCTTCGCCCTCTACGAGCTCGAAGCCGGTGGAAATACTGGGGAAACAGGAATTCGGAATGTGGAATGCGGAATTATGAATCGTAAAATTTTACTTCTCTATTTCTTCCGAATTCCGCATTCAACCTCTCTCGTGGTTAACCGACCTTTAATATGAGGGACGCTCCTGTGTCTCCGGCCGCACAGCCCGCCCACAGAAAATAACCGCCACCCAACATCACAGTCTCTTCGATTCCCTCCATGATCAATCGGCCGGCTGTCGGCGCCTGGGGATGCCCGAAAATCATGGAACACCCATAATTATTGAATCCATTGGGATCGACGCCCAGCTTCTGCGCAAAGTAAAGATCATTCACGATAAAAGGGTTGTGGGTCTTGATGACCTTGATGTCTTCTATTTTGAGACCGGCTTTTTCGAGCGCCATCTTGGCCGCCGGGGCGGGAGCCGCAGCCATGAATCCTTTTTTCTCCCTGGCATATCCGTATGCAATCACCTGAATAGGAAGAGATGGATCGGCGCTCAATGCCTTGGCCCTATCCTCCGTGGTGACGATCACTGTAGCGTTTCCGTCTGCAGGATGGGTCTGGGACCCAAAGGAAAGCGTCCCACCCGGAACGACCGGCTTTAGGGCCGACAGGCCCTCTCGTGTTCTCTCCCTGACCCCGTCATCCTCTTCCACAAGAATGGTCTTCTTCTTGGATACTTTGATCTCCGCCGGAAACATGTATCGCTTTTGAAAGGCCCTGCCCTCTTCAAGGGACATGGTGTATTGCTCGTATCGCCGAACGGACAACTCATCACACTGTTCTTTTGTAATCCCCACCTCCTTCGCCACCTTTTCGGCCGTTTCTACCATCCTCAGGCCGACATTAGGATCGGCGTCGAAATTATCGAGCATCCAGTTCTCCGATTCGACCAATCCTCCAAGGCCCTTGGGGTTGGGCCAGATGGTGTGAGGAGAATTGGAGGTCCTGTCTGCCAGAAGGACGCAGCAATTATTGTAGAGCCCTGTCTCAACACCCATGCTCGCCTGATAGATACTGGTTGTACCGGTGCTGCAGGCCTGGCTCAAGGTCACGCCCGCTATACCTCCCGCTCCCATGACCGCCGCCGCCCATGTGGCGCCAAACAACCGACAGGGCTGACTGACGGTTATGCCCAAAATGATATAATCAAACATCTTGGGTTCCCAATCCTTTTCAGCCAGCCATCTTTTTGCCGTCTCCCCTCCCAACACAATGGCATTGTCATTGGACATGCTCCCCTGCCATTTGACGAAAGGGGTACTGTAATACCCTTTGTAGGGGATAAAAGCCTTTGTCAACATATCATCACACTCCTTCTGTAAAATGATTTATCGTTTTTCTCCAATTACTTGGAGAAGAGGATCCAAGGACTTAGAAAATAGAACCGCAGAATACCCGCCTGCCATGCAGATGCTTGGCCGTGCAATAATAACTGTGGCATTGATCAACATTTGGGGAGCTACCTCAAATCCGATCAAAGGCATTGCGGGCAGGTCGAACAAGGAATAATGAATATCGAAGGGTAAAAACTTCATCATTCAACATTTCTTGTTCGAAATTCGATATTCGTTTTTTTACCCGCCGACTATGGGGAGACTGAATACGACCACCGCCCCATCCTTGAGCTCCCTATTCAGGTCCTTTTCACGCTGTTTATTCACCAGTATCCAGGCATGAGGTTTGAGCCTTTTCCCCTCATCAAAAATAACATCCCGAAATTTTGGTCCATAGACTCCTGAAACCTTTTCTAAAAGTCGGCCAAGCGTCACCCTATCATTGAATTCAATAAATTCCTCTTTTTTTCGGGTCATCCCGGAATAGACATTTAGATATTTGACCTTAATCCTGGACAATTTTACCCATATAGAATCTCAAAATGATTCTATGCCTTGATAACCTTGCGCTTCTTTAAATCATCGGCAATATCCTGAAGCCCTACATCCTTCAGCGTTTTTTCCTTCGGTATCCCTTCGTTCGACCATCCCCTGTGCTCATAATAACTCGTCAACATCTTGTCATACTTTTCCCGGTCAAGGACGGCCCCTTTCGATGGTCCCGTGGGTACCGGTTCTTCAAAGCACCGGATGGGTGGATAATCATTTTTACGTCTGAGTCCGAACCTTGCCTGCATGGCCTTTTCGGTGGTATAAATCCGGGTCCCGCAGTCCCGCAGATCTTGCCAACTATAATTTAAGCCCGTGACCGCATTGAAATATTCCACCATTTCTTCGAAACCTATCGCCATACCCTCCCATGGCGTATGTCGCTTGCAGATGCCGAGGGAATCCGCGACGGCACAGAAATCTTCCATAAAGGCCACGTACTCTTCTTTTCCCTCATATTGGTTTGGGTCCGACAGGCCGAGATCTAAAAAATGTTTGGCGACCTCCGTGGGAATGCCCCAGATATCTTCCGGTTTTTCCTGCTCAAGCCATAAATCGGTATTGACGCCCCTGAGGTGGTCGCTCCCCCTCGTTGAAGTGCCGTGTGACAGGGCCGACCCAACTCCCATCAGTCTGTTATCACCGGAAGATTGTGTCATGCCTTTGATTTGTATAATGTATTTTATATATTCCTCAACCGGTTTCCCCTTTTTCTTGGCGACGTGATGTGCAAATGACATAATATTGTCCGCCAGCTTGTCGCCGAAGTCTCCTTTTCTGTGGGCAATTCTCTTGATGGCTTCTATGGTGTGATCATAGTCGCCCCAGGTGATTATGAGACCATCGGTATCGGTTTCGTCAATGAGCCCATCCTGCCACCAGTGTCTGATGGTGTTCAGCCAGTTCGCAACCTGTACGATATCCAGTCCCAGATCATTCATGAGCGTATTGATATAGAGGATCGCATCCAGTTTTACCCCCCCGGCCCTCGGACCGAATCCGCAGGTCACCTCATACTCCGCCCCGGCGCCGTGGGTTGCATAGGGACCCTCCTTAACCTCATAATAGTGCTCACAGTGAACGGCACAACCCATACAGGCGACCATCTTCTTACCATATTGTTCCTTGAGGGCCGTAGAGTAGGTCTTCTCCACGCCCTTGACCTCAAGATCTTGCCAATTATAGGTCGGCAGCATGCCCCCTTCATTGAAAAGATCCAGAAGAGCCGCCGATCCATATTGAGAAAACATCGGATAATGGGGTCCGCTGAGCAGCTTTTTATGGGTTCTCTTGAATGCTCCCATGAGTTCACTGGGTCTCGCAATTTTGGACCCTTTTGACCCTCTCACAACGACGGCTTTCAGGTTCTTGGACCCCAGAACCCCTCCCGTGCCGCAGGCCCCCGCAGCTCGATGAAGCTCGAGGGGAATAGCCCCCGAAACGCGGTTTTCTCCGCCCGGCCCGATGGCAATCACCCTGGCGTCCGGATCGTTCATCTCTTCCTTAAGAATGGCATCGGTTTCAGAGACCATTTTACCCTTCAGATGCCCGGCGTCCCTCAGCTCCACACGATCATCTTCAATCCGCAGGTACACCAGGTCCTTTGATTTCCCATAGAAGACAATAGAATCATACCCGGCCCATCTCAGTTCCCCCCCAAAGTAGGACCCCAGATTGCCATCCCCGAACACGCCCGTAATCGGTGATCTCGCTACCGATACGCATATCCTGCTGGCGCTCAATGTATTGCCGCACAAAGAACCGGGTCCGATGGCTACGATATTCTCCGGACTGAATGGATCTGTTACCGAGGGATCAAAGTCATCATAAATAATCTTTGAGTTAAATCCCCGACCTCCCAAAAAGGTCTTTGCGAACTCAGGACTTAAAGGATCCTTTACGATTTTCCCCTCGCTTAAATAGACCTTTAAAATGGTTCCTGCCCATCCGTACATGCTATGTTCCTCCTTCATGAAGTGTTGAGAATATTCTCTCAACAACGCTTATGACATGTTTGCCGATGACATGATCCTTACAATTTCACCCAACTTTTGGGATGCCTTTCTCTGTTTCTGGATTTTGCCTTTGGCAGCGGACATAAATTGCAGCGCTTTCGGCTCGCAGAATTCGACACACTGAGGTTCACCGGAGCAGAGGTCACACTTGACGACCTTTTTCGTATCCGGGAGGACCGAAGGAGCCCCGAAGGGACAGGCGCTGAGGCACATCCTGCAGCCGATACACTTTGCATCATCGATGAGCAATGCGCCCGTTTCCTCATTGAGGTAAATGGCCCGCGTCGGACACACCGCCTGGCAGGGGGCATCCTCGCACTGCTGACATATCATGGGTATATCAATACCTTCGACTTCCCAACTCATGACATTGATCCTTGATTTCATGGGATTGATCTCATCTTCATGATGGAGAGAGCAGACAAATTCACACACCTTGCACCCGGTGCATCTATCAGGATCTACGACGATGACTTTATCCATGAAAACCTCCAAATTTTTTATTTTTCTTCCTCGTAGAGCTTTCTTACGAGTTTAGCTTTGTATTCGTACTTGGGCAAGGTATCCTGCGGTAACAGCTCGATGTCCGACCGGAAAATGAGTTTTTCCCGAATCATGCGTTGGAGCTCATCTTTGAGCTGGTCCAGATCGCCCGGGTCTTCTCCGTATTCCACTTTTATATGAATGGGCGGTTTCCACCCCTCCGGCGGCGCTTTGTGCATCTGAATCTCGATGGCGCCCGTGGTCCTTGGAACCATGCTGGCCACGTAATCCCGGACGGCCGAGGGGAAAACATTTACCCCCTGAACATTGAGCATGTCGTCCGTTCTTCCGATAACACGGATGCCGGGGCCCGTCCTGCCGCACTCACACTCCATCTGGGTGACCTCGATGTGATCCCTTGAACGGAAGCGGACCAGCGGAATACAATCACGATCAAGAGAGGTGTAAACAAGCTCTCCCTTAGCGCCCTCTTTCCATTCCTGAATTTCAAGCGTGTCGGGATCAATGAGCTCGGGATGTACAATACCCTGGGCAATAAAATGCATGCCCCTCTTATGTTCGCACTCCGAAAACATCTCACTGCACATATCTCCGTTTCCCATCATTTCCAGGAATAGACAACCAAATGTCTCCTCGACTTCCTTTCGTACAGATGGAATGGATGCCCCCGGTTCGCCGCCGGCCAATATCCGCCTTATTCCCAGACTCTTGGGCTCCGTCCCCCGTTTTCGACAGGAGGCTGCAAAGTGAAGTGGAAAGGAGGAAGTGGCCAAGCACTCGTTTGCTCCAACATAACTATAGGCCGCAATAAGCTTTTCGGTGGCCCCTACGCCGATAGGAACGATCGTCCCGATTGTAGAAAGGGCATCGGCATAGGATGCGGCGATAAAGAAAGGCGATACAATCAGGGGGATAATGGAATCAGGCCGGAATCCGCCCGTCCAGAAGGCCCTCGCCGCCGCCTCTCGCCACACTTCTATATCTTTGTGCGTCACGCCGATAAAGGTCGGCCTGCCGGTCGTACCGCTTGTAGAATATACCCGAGCCACATCCCCCATGTTACAGGCAATATGACTTCCCAAAGGAGGATGTTTAAGCTGGCTGTCGCGGAGTTCCATTTTCTCCGTAAAAGGCAGTTTGTGCAGATCATCGAGCCCCTTAATATCACCCAGCGCTACACCAGCTTCCCCGAACTTATTCTGATAGAAGGCCGATTTGTCAAAAACGTATTCGAGCTGTTTTAACAATGCCTTCTCATGAACCTTGTGATAGCCCTCCGGTGAGAGCGTCTCCATCTCCTCATTCCAGTATTTTTCATTGGGATCTTTCCTGGGTATAATCTGCATAACATACCTCACTTTCTTACCTTATGGTTTTACTTAAGTTTCTCGAGGTTGTTGCCCCATTTCTCTTGGGTCTTTGCCACGATCTCCGGATCATCAACGGTTTTCGGCGCCTCATCACCCCAGACCTCGTATTCCTCCGTGGGCATGGTGGCATCGATACCCATACCGGTCTGCCATCCCCTGCCTCTGAGCGGGTGGGCGGGATCCAGCCACTGTCCGGCCCTCCTTGGGGATATGGTGACATCCCGATCCGCCATGACTCTTGTGGAGAGAGCCCAGTGCACGCTTTCATAATCCCAGATGTCTACATCCTCGTCAACGACAATGACATGTTTATAGCGGCCATAGGTCCCCCCCCACACGGCATCGATCACCTGCTGGGGGTGTCCCTTGAAGAGTTTTTTAATCTTGACGATCGCCTCATAGGCCACATTGCATCTCATGTCAATGACGCCGGGCACCAATTTCTTCAGGGTTCTGTAGGCCTCCGCCTGACTCGTCCTTCCGTTTGCGAAGAAACTCTCGCTCGGATACCACTGCTCGCGCGTCCCCTGGTACAGAGGATTTTTCCTGTGGGTTATCAATTTTACCTCGAAAGACGGCAGTTCCCTCGCCTCTCCGTAGTGACCCGTGTATTCACCAAACCACCCCGTCCCTTCCATCTGTCTGGCGCCCGGATACATATATCCTTCAAAGACCCATTCGGCCGTTGCCGGCACTTCAATGTCAATGCTTTTACACTTTACCATCTCTACCGGCGCCTGCCTCAAGGCCCCGGCGAGATGAAATTCATCGATATCGGGCGGCGTCCTCGTTGCCCCGACAATCTCAATGGACGGCTCAAAACCGGTAACGACCGCCATGGGCATAGGTTTGCCCATTTCTTCATATTTCATGTAGTGCTGCCGTCCATGGGTGTATTCGGGCGCCCCCCAGCCCATTTTATTTTTCTCCTGGAGCTCCATTCTGTAAATGCCGGCATTCTGCTCACCGGTATCAGGATCTTTGGTGACGGAGACCGATAACGTCCCGGGAAAAGGTCTCCTGTCCAATTGGTGCCACTTGATGTTGCATATCCTGCCGATATCGATGTCCTTCTCCTCGATGGTCTCTTCTTGACAGGGTGCGTCCGTTACCATGACGGGAGGTATCAATTTTTCGGTCCTCCTCATCCATTCATCATTAAACTCACTCCACCTTTCCATCCCAAGTGACCACAAAAACCTGTTATCCGATGCAATCAGATTCGTCACAAGCGGATAATCGGCTCCCTTGATATTTTCAAATATAAGCAACGGTCCCAGCTCCTGGGATACAATCCTCGTAACTCCATTGACTTCCCAGTCGGGATCGAGCTCCTCTGTTATTCGCCTGACTTCACCTTTTTCATCACAAAAGTCGATGAATTCTCTCATATCCTTCCAATCTGACTTGCCCATGAATCTATCCTCCAATCAATAATGATTAGGGGAGCATAAAACTCCCCTAATCTTCATTGCTAACATTACGGATTTCAACCTTGAATCCGAGGTGCCGTCTCTACCATCCCGGCGGGCGTGCGTGTGTGATATGAGGTTGAACTTCCTCATACATAGGCCACCACCCCGGTTTGATCTTCTTGCCAAGGGGATGGATCTGGTGGGCACCACGGCCTTCGGGAATAGGCTTATTTGCAAGCTCTTCTCTTGCCTTCTTCGTCTCAACCTCGTTAACGCTGTACTCGAGCGCCTCCCAGTCACCCACATCGATCACGACACCATAAAACTTTTTTGCCGTTTCAGTGGTGAGGTAACCGTTCATCACGTCCCAGCGAACAAGCTCGGGATCACGATCCAGTGGGCTGCCGACTCCGCCGCCGCCGCTCTGGGAGAACCAGATCTTGTCGCCCTTTTGAGCTCAATGCCCGTCCCGTACATACCGATGTCCTGCTCCTTGTCGGTTCCTTTGTTAACAATGAGCGAACCGCCGCCACCGTTTGTGCCGCCGTCAATACCATAGGGTGTAAAGACCTCACGATCACCATGGATCGTCATGGTGCCGTCTGTGAGGAAGTCAAGCTCTCTGACCAGAGGGAAACCACCCCTGAACTTGCCGTGTCCGCACCAGTCCGGAACCGCCTCATAGCGCCTGAACAGGATCGGGAACCACCGCTCCTCCAGTTCCTGGGGAATCGTCTTTGCATTTGCAAACCTCATGAAGATGAGGTCCTTTCCATCCCTGAATGTCCTGGCGTTCTCGCCGCCCACCGAAAAGGTGTATTGCACAAAGGGATTATTCGTCCTCTCATTGAACCCGGAAGTGCATAAGTTGGTAAGGCTCACCGAACCCGGGTATACCTTCCAGGGCTTTGTCTTCCCAAGCATTGAGGACATCAAGGCGATTGTGATAGACTCCACCTTGTCAAATGCGCCGGAGCAATAACCTGTCGTGGGTGTCGGGAACTCAACATGAACGGCCGTTCCCGGCTTCGTCACGATGTTTAGGTTTCTGGTGATCCCGCGGTTCATGGGGAAGAGATGGGGGAATCCGATCATGAAGCCCAGATAGTTTGCACTAAGACACGTACCCCTTGGGCCGCCCCATGAGCTGATCGGTGAAGGGTCGGTCTCCGACCAGTCAAATGTCAATGACCGTCCCTTTTTGGTCAGTCTGCAGTGTACGCGAATGGGAGGCTCCCCTTCCGCCATGACATCCTTGTCACCAAAGTCGTCAAATTCCCATTCGCCATCTTCGATCTCGTCCAGCTCCGTGAACAGGAGTCTCTCCGAATAGTTAAACTGCTCCTCAAAACCGAGCTTTACCGTGTCATCTCCGTACTTCTTGCACATATCCTGAATGCGACTCTCAAGGAGGCATACAGCGCCGTACTGTGCCGCAAGGTCGCCCCTTCGTTCAATACTACCCCTGATGTTATAGGAAATGAACCTGAACAGCTCCTCGTTAAGTTCGTTATTTACATAGAGCCTGATTGGGGGAATCCGCAGGCCTTCCGCGTAACAGGATGTGGCCCTGGGGTTGAATGTACCCGGCAAGGGGCCTCCCATATCGGGCCAGTGAACAACCGTACACCCGAAGGCCACAAGCTCATCATTTGAGAAAATGGGCTTGTACAGATGTGTGTCGTTAACATGTGATCCCACCTCATAGGGATCACTGAACATATACCCATCTCCCGGTTCCATGGTCTCCGCAGGGACATGTTTCAGGAGATTAATAAGTGAGTCCTCGAATGAGCCGTAGTGTGCGGCAGCGTCTGTATGGCCGTGGGCAACCAGGCCGCCGTCAACGGTAAGGATACCGTTTGAACGATCCCTTCCCATACCCACCACCGGATGGTAGGCCATCTTCTCGATCCTGGTACTGGCCTCATAACATGCCGAGACAAAGGAATTACGTAATACCTCAAAGGTAATGAGATCGAGTTGAAGGTCTTTGATCTCCTTTGCTCCTTTTGGTGCTGATGTATCTTTTGTCATTTTAACCTCCTATTTCTCAACTTCAATGATGATGTTCTTATAATCATCCACCCGGCATTTGGCCCTTGGCGGGATTACTGTGGTCGTATCCGGCTGCTCAAGAACGGCCGGGCCCTCAAACTCTGCGCCCACCGGTATCAGGCCTCTCTCGTAGATATCGGTGTCCACGAATCCAATGTCCCTGAACCAGACCTTCCTGGAAGGCTTCATTGCATCCTTGAGACTACTGGAATCGCCCTCAATTTTAAACATCTCCGGCTTTGGAACAGTCCCTCTTGCAATGACTCTCAAGTTCGTGAGCTCAGTCTCGATATAGCCGGGAGGCATGGTGTAGCCGTACTGTGTCTTCATGGAGATCAGGAAGTCCTCTGTGATCTTGTCCAGGTTCTCTATCCTTCCGTCCTCGACGTCCACGGTGAAATGGGTGCTCTGGCTCCAGTATTTCACGTCCACCTGTCTTTGAATGACCATATCCTTATCTTCGATACCCTCTTTTCTCAAAGTATCAACCGCCTTTTGCACGAGGGCATCAAGTTCGTCATTGACCACGTCGTAATCAATGGCGTGCTCAAGGGTGAACAGCGGTTTTACGAATTCATGACGTACGTCAACCCGCAGGGCCCCGAAAGCGGAAGCATAGCCCGGCAGGGGAGGCACAATCACATCCCTTATGCCGACCTCTCTTGCGATATCACAGCCATATAAACCACCGCCGCCGCCGTAGGGGACGATTGCGAACTCTCTGGGGTCCCAACCCCGGGAAACCGTCTGGAGACGAATACCCAGCATCAGATTGGTCATGGCCACCATGTACATGTTTGCCGCCGCCTCTTCAGTTGTCCACCCGTAGTGATCGGCGATGTGCTCTTTGATCGCCTTAGAGGAGAGCTCAGGATATACTTTCATCTCTCCACCAAGAAAATAATCGGGATTGATCCTGCCAAGCACGATCTGGGTGTCCGTGTTGGTTGCCTTATCCCCACCTGCACCATAGCATGCGGGTCCCGGCACGGATCCCTGACTCTGAGGGCCTACCTGAAGGATACCGCCCTTGTCGACCCATCCAATGGAGCCCCCTCCCGCACCCATGTAAATCGTATCAACCGAGGGAAGACAACAGGGCACGTTCCACAGGATCTTCCACTCACGGGTCATTGCAGGAGAACCCTTGTAGATCATAGAAACGTTGTTGGTCGTTCCGCCTGTTTCAAAGGCGATCAGGTTGTCGAAACCTGCAAGAGAACCGCAGTAACCGGCAAACCCAACCGCTCCTGAAACCGGTGAGGAATGGAAGGTGACTGCAGGCAGCTTGATGGCCTCTTCAATGCCGACGAGACCACCGGATCCGGTCGTGATCAGGACGGGTCCATCAAATTTCCAGTCGTCTTTCAAAAGATCCTTGAGTCCGCCCATGTACTTCTTCATGATGGGCGCAACATAGGCGTTCAAGGTGGTGGTGGTGGTCCTTTCAAACTCCAGCATCTCGGGCCTGACATCCCATGAGATGGAAACATCAATATCGGGATTCTCCTCCTCGAGGATCTCTTTTGTCCTCTTCTCATGCTCCGGATACATGAATGAGTCCATGTATATGACGGCGACGGCCTCGATGCCCCTCTTCCTGCAGATCCTTGCGCATGTCCTTACGTCATCCTCATTTAGGGGAACGACAACCTCCCCCCAGGGGCTTACTCTCTCCTCTACGGTGAGGACGTTCATCCTCGGGACGATGATGTCCGGTGGGTCCCAGTCAAGCTCAAAGGCGGAGATCCTCTCAGCCCTTCCGCCGCCCAGGATATCACGAAAGCCTTTCGTGGTGATGACCGCCGTCTTCACGCCCTTCCTCTCTTCAACCGCGTTTGTGGAAACCGTGGCGCCATGTCTGAAGGACTTCGTCTCCTCTCCAAACAGTTTCGCCTTTGCCAGACCGTTAATGATACCCTCGTAATAGGTGGGTGGTGTCGTGGATACCTTACCGATTCGCTGTTCTCCGGTCTTCATGTTGATGCCGATGATATCCGTAAACGTCCCCCCGACATCAGTGCCGACTAACCAATCTTCTTTCCCCATTATCTAACCTCCTTTTTCGTTGCTGGTGAATTTATCTGAGTTCACACCTTTGCCTGAATTCCTTTTTGAACAAAAATATTCTTTGGCCTTGCCCTTCTCGAAAAGGGAAGTCTTTAGGCTCGTGTAGGTGACATTTGAGCAAATAATATGCCAGTTGTATTTTGCATCTCTAACTACCTAAAATGTCTTTATGTTTATCAAACAGCCTATTCTTTGGGCCCCATGAAGTGTTTCAAAATGGAGATATTGAATGAGGCATATTGATGCAGAAAAAATCATCTGTATCATTTTGAAACAATTTACCCCTACTGGAACGGGTTAACGTTCCACCTTCCCGGCACTGATTCCCTCAAGGACCTTCTCCTGGGTGATGGGCAGGTCCGTTATCCTGACCCCGACGGCGTCATAAACGGCATTCGCTATTGCGGCTGCCGTACCCACATTTGTGATTTCTCCCACACCCTTTGCACCAAATGCCGCAGTCGGTTCGTTGCTCTCGACGATAATGGCCTCAATTTCGGGGACATCACAGGATCTCAAAATCCGGTAATCTGCAAAGTTAGGGTTACAGATCTTTCCCTCCTGAACGATCATGTCTTCCGTCAGGGCATACCCTATCCCCATGACCTCGCCGCCGGTTATTTGACCCTCAACCTGCGCGGGATTCATCGCCCTGCCCACGTCAAATGCCCCCACAATCCTCAGGATACTGACCTGACCGGTCTCGGTGTCGACCTCCACTTCGGCAAAGTTGCCGGCGTAAACCGGGGGAGAACCTTCTGCCACGCCCGTTGCGAACCCCTGCACCTGTTTTCCCGTGGCGAGGTCTTCAAACAGCAGCCCCGTTAAAAAGTCGCCCACATGGATTTTGTTATCCGGATCTTTCACGTCATAAACGACGCCGGCTTTGATCTTCAGATCTTCTTTTCTGACATTGAGACGTTTGCAGACAAGGCTCAAGAGGGCATCCTTCGCCTCAGCGGCAGCCTTCTTTACGATGTTCCCCCCCGCATATGTCTGCCGGCTACCGTGAGTCCCCGAGTCAAAAGGCGTTATATCCGTGTCAGCCCCGGAAACCGAGATCTGATCCATATTGATACCGAGCTCCTCCGCCGCGATCTGCGCAAAGACCGTTCGGAGGCCCTGGCCGTCATCAGTGGCGGCCGTTATCAGGTTAACAGAGCCGTCCGTGTTGAACATGACGGTTGCCGACGCGGGATCAGGGATATCGAAACGGCCCCCGCTGCCATGGACCAGACAGGACATCCCGACCCCCCTTTTTTTTGTTCCCTTGGCAACCTTCTTTGCTTTCCGCTCCTCCCAGTCGATCTTTTTTGCCCCTTCGGTCAGACATTCTTCCATGCCATCGCTCTGAATCCTGTCACCGGTCAAAGGGTCTGTTTCTCCTAACCCGCGGTAGTTTTTGAGCCTCAATAAGACGGGATCCATGCCGATTTTCTCGGCGATCATATCCATCTGGGATTCTACGGCGAAGTTTATCTGGGGATTTCCGTACCCTCTCATCGCGCCGCAAAGGGACTTGTTCGTGTGAACACAGGTGCCCTCAAATGTCAGGTCCTGACACTGGTACAGGGCAACCCCCTGCCTCATGCCGTAGTGAATAACACCAACCGCATGGGGACCATACCCCCCAACATCCATAATCACTTTGATCTGCCGGGCAGTCAAAATCCCATCCTTCGTCACACCGGTTTTCAAATCCAGGATAAAGGGATGCCGTGCTTCCGTTGCCTCAAAATCCTCTTCCCTTGTAAAGGACATCTTCACAGGCTGACCTGTCCTTTTGGATAGAACGGAGCACATCATTTCAAGGCCATGGATCAGGTAATCACGGCCACCAAATGCTCCGCCCGTATATTGTTTTATGATTCTGACCTTGCTGATGGGCAAGCCAAGGGCCCCTGATAGAAATATTTTGATGATGTGCGGTCTCTGCGTGGAGGAATAAACCGTAAGTTTTCCATTGTGATCATAATCGGCAACGCAGGAACTCATGGGCTCAATGGGGGCATGTTTCTGCTTCGACGTAGTAAATCGGTTTTCAAAGACGTAATCGGCCTCTTCAAAACCCCTTTCAGGATCACCCAAACGCCTTTCAAGGTGGAATGCGACATTTCCCCCTTCGTGGATCTTGGGCGCGTCTTCCTTGAGGGCCTCCATGGGGTCGAATACTGCGGGCAACGACTCATACGTCACGTCGATCAGGGCCAGGGCCTCTAAGGCGGAGGCCTCATCCTCCGCCGCCACGGCTGCCACCGGGTCCCCAATAAACCTGACCACGTTATCCTGAAGGTAGAGCCTGCTCCTCCCCTTTTCCGTCATCATGTTCCCGATCGTGCCGACAACTTTACGCCCGTCTTTTATTGCGGCCACGCCCTTGACCTTGGGTTGGCCTTCCGCTTTTTTCCTCTCCATGCTGTCACCCCTGGCGTGAGG
>PVMS01023009.1_pt1 | contig 15582 bp, 13 predicted proteins | sample 1853461 | NCBI WGS metagenome assembly PVMS01 (sample SAMN08582032, study PRJNA380276) | Marine sediment metagenome, whole genome shotgun sequencing project. | isolation source: ocean sediment barecode stripped | collected 2017 | reverse complement strand
CGGCAAGTTCATGCTCGCAGCCCAGTATCTCCAGCATGGAGACAGCAACTTCCTGGTTGACCGGGTTGTCTTCCGCCAGCAGCACCCTGACTCCCGGAAAATATGTCTGGCCTTCCGGTTGTGGCTGCTGGCTTGCCTGGCAGGAAACAACATTCACCGAACCCACCAGTGCATTGTAGAGATCGGATTGCCGAACCGGCTTGTGCAGGTAATGGCTGATACCACTGCTCCTGGCATTGCCCGCATCACCAAAACCGCCAACCGAGGTCAACATCACCAGGGGCATATCTGCACAGTTCCTGTCGCCCTTGATGGCACGGGCCAGCGTCAGGCCATCCATTCCCGGCATGTGCATATCCAGAATCGCCAGGTCAAAGGGATCGCCCTGGTCTGCTGCCGTCCGCAGCATGGCAAGCGCCTGCTTGCCACCCATGGCCGTCGCATGCCGCATACCCCAGGCGCTCGTTTGATGTTCGAGTATCTGGCAGTTGGTCTCATTGTCATCAACAATGAGAATGCGCAGGTCGCGCAGATGTTCACGTACCGGCCTGCCGGATTTTATTTCTGCACGCGTCTTCAACACCACGTCAAACCAGAACGTCGAACCCTTGCCAAAGTCACTCTCGACACCAATCTCACCGCCCATCATTTCTGCCAGGCGTTTGGAAATCGCCAGGCCAAGACCGGTACCGCCATAATGGCGCGTTGTTGAACCGTCAGCCTGCGTGAAAGATTCAAAGATCCTGGAACAGGCTTCCGCTGTCATACCGATACCGGTATCACGTACCTCGAAATGCAGCTTCATCCCCTCATCGCTGTCCTCAAGTACGCCCAGGCGAACAAACACCTCGCCTTCTTCGGTGAACTTCAGGGCGTTACCCACCAGATTGGTGAGAATCTGGCGCAGGCGATTGGGATCACCGGTGACCGTCTCCGGTGTACCGGCAGCAATTTCGAATAACAGTTCAAGGTTTTTCCGGTGCGCATTTTCTGCGAGTAACTCCATAACTTCTTCAACCGTCTCACGCAGGTTGAAGTCGATGGTTTCCAGTTCCAGCTTGCCAGCCTCTACCTTGGAAAAATCAAGAATATCGTTGATGACATGCAGCAATGCCTTGCCTGACCGGTGCACAGTGCTGCAGAATTTTTGCTGTTGTTGCGTCAACTCTGTACCCAGCAACAACTCGGTCATGCCCAGCACACCGTTCATTGGCGTCCTGATTTCATGGCTCATATTGGCCAGAAACTGTGACTTTGCCCTGCTGGCATCCTCTGCCGACTCCCGCGCCTTGTTTAGTTCCCTGTCACGCAACCTGACCTGGTTAAGCATGTCGTTAAAGCCGTCGGTCAGCATGCCCAGCTCATCGAAGCTGACCCATTCCGCCCTGATACTGTAGTCCTGGGTGGACTTGACCTCTGACATCGTTTGCGCCAGTCGCCGGATGGGCTCGGAAATAACCTTCTGCAGCATGGCGGCCAGCAGGAAAGCAATAATAATAGATACAACAAAGACTACGCCGACAACGATCACATCCTGGAGCAGGCGTTCATCGATCTGCTTGAGATCCGACCTGAGATAAATCAGGCCCAGTGTCTCACCATTGAGTAACACCGGTGCAAACAGTTCCAGACTGTCATCCCAGAAATAATGATTGCCCTCGACTTCTCCCGAGAACACCAGGTCCGGACTGATGCCGATATCGACACCGGCGCCATCATCTGCGCCGGCGATACTGCTGCCGTAACTTGCGAGGACATCGCCGTCAAGATTCCGGATGACGGCAGCGATAATATGCGGCTGCACACTGAGCCCCGAGAGTATTTCATTGGCCGCCTCATCATCATTAAATACCAGGGCAGCAGAACTGTTACGGCCGAGGACATCTGCCAGCACGGTGAGATCCTCAACCATTGCCGTACGAATTTTCACAACGTCATTGGCAATAAAGGCGCCGGATGCAAGAAACAGCACGATCGTGCTGGTCAGCACCATTAGGATAGTCAGCTTGGCGCGAATCGACAGGTTGCGAAACCGGGAAACACTCATACGCAATTCTCTCCACAGGTACTTCAGCCGCAAAGGCGGATGATCACAGGCTGGCTATCGGCAAGTCTTTGAAAGACCTTGAAGAATCAGGCAGGCACGTACGTTAGCGGCAAAAAATGCAGACCACCACTGGAATACCATTTAAATCAGCAGGATGAGCTATCAATCAAACGAGGTCACGGGGTCTCGAACACCCTGCAGCAACAGGGACCGGAGTCGCCCGACTGCCTGCCTGATGCCCTCCGGTGCAAGCCCGGGACCGGTCCCTTTTGCCAGCAGGGTTTTCACCTGCGGGACAAAATCACCGCTGCAGAACTGCGCGTCTGTTATCACTTCCAGATGACCGTACTGCCGTACCCAGCTGTTCAGGTATGCTGTTTCCGGCCAGTCAGGGCGGGCTAGCGTCAGTACCGGGATACCATTACACACAGCCTCGGCATAGGTGCCATATCCGGGCTTGGTCAGCACCGCATCGGCAGAGGCCAGCACATCAATAAACGGCATTTCCAGTGAGTTGAAATCTGTCAGGTCATCGCGACGGCTGCGGACTGCCTCCGTAACAATCCAGCTGACACCCTCAATGGCCGGCCAGCTCTCCAGGGGTAAGCGGGTGGTAATACCGCCGAGTGCCACCAGCACGGTCTGCACTTGCCGGCCAGTTGCACAACGTGCCCGCAACGCTTCCTGCTGCCGCTTGCCCTGTCGCGCAATGGGGCCTGTTGTCACTACATTGTCCAGCCCGGGCATGGGTATGGCGGGTGTCGGCGCAAGAAACAGACCGGCCGCACGATAGCCATCCAGTATCTGATCCAGTATCTGCCGGTCTTCGGCATTGTCTTCGCAGTAGGCCGCATAGATTGCGGCCCAGTTCAGCGAACACAGGCCTACTGCCGGTATCCTGCATTGCGCAGCAGCTGACAGGATACGGTAGGGAATGTCTGCCAGTACCAGATCGGGGTTTACCTGCTCCAGCAGATCGATGTCATGCTGATAACCGTGCTCCCAGTCACGATGGAATGCGCGGTAGACCTGCCGTGAAGTGCCTGCATCGACTGCCCATGCATTCAACATGCACAGGACCGGATCCAGTTCTGCCTGCCGGTAGTCAAACTCGCCGTTGATTCTTGCCGCAACCACCGTCTGTGGCAGACTGCCACAGACGGTCAGCACCAACTCCGGCAACTGCCGGCGCAACACATTGACGACCGGCGCACATTGCGCCAGATGCCCGTAGCCATGACCGGACAGGGCCAGCAACAGATGAGGCGGGTGACGGTTAACCACCTTCCGGCAGCAGTCTCTCCATCAGGTAGCCCAGGCAGTCCTGACGAATAATTTTTTCATCCAGTGTAAACATCGATGGCATCAACGACCGCGCCGTTAACAGCCGGTTAGCCTCGATCGTAAAATAATGGTCGTGCACTGACTGGTTGTTGTCATCCCTGACTTCCAGGGTTACCGCAGCGTCCGGCCGTATCAGACCCAGCTCCGTACCCGCTGGCAGTTCCCTGAAATTGAGATGGTCGATATTGCTTACCAGCTGCAAGTCGACCGCCTCCTCGCCAAACCCGAAACTGACGTGTGCCGGTATTTTTACAACCGCAACCGTATGAAACAGGTCCACGTCATGGGAAGCCACCGGGTGCTGCGGCAGTTCGGCCATGTGCAGACAGGCATCCATGTAGTCGTGCGCATGTGCCACCCCGTATTTATGACCCGGCTTGCCACACTCAATCGTCACCGCAGGACACACATACGACATCGCCATCGACTGCACACCCAGTGGACGGATAAAGTAGACCACCGTACGGCTGAACAGCGAGGCAAGGTGCAGAAACTGGTTGTCCACACGATTAATGCAGCCATAATGCGGGTTGATCCCCGTATTGTTGTGCACATCGATGCTGGCAAAGGCCTTGCGATTGCGCATGCTGTCCACTACCTGCTGCATCATCTGCGCTTCCGGAACATCCTCCTGCCCGGTGCCCGGCCAGACACGGTTATAGTCAGCCTGCCCATCCAGAAAACGCTGTCCCTCACCGGCCGCCGCGACATTGCCAATAAAAACCGACAGGGCACGCGGCAGCTCCCGGTCATGGTATTTCTGCAGCAATGCCTGCGCGGCATAGAAACCGGTGCTCTCGTTACCATGCGCCAGCACCGTCACGAACAACGGTTCCGGGTGTCGCCCCGGCAAATGTATCAGCGTCGGCCCACCCAGCAGTTCCGCCAGCGACTCCACCGGCGCTTCCAGCAAACCGTCCGGCAGTTTTTCTATTTCATTCAGCATGCTAGCCAATATCCCAGTCATGTACCGGTGCACCCTTTTCCTGTTGTTCATAGTAGGCATTTGTCATCGCCGCCAGATCACCACCATGGCGTTCAACGTAGGCCCGCTGCCAGACAGTACCGGTCTGGCCACTGCGGGCACGCTGCTCGATGATTCCAAGGTAGCGATTGATATCGCCGCTGTCGATCTCCAGCTGCTCCAGCCCCTGCCGCGCCATTGGCACCAGCTGGTCCAGCAACAGATGCTGCACACTGCTGCGCTTGCCATCCAGCCAGGTAACATGCGCATCCAGCCCGTGCTGGGCAGCCGCATAAAAATTGTCACGTGCGGTGGCAAACGGTAATTGCTGTTCGGGAGGGTCTGCCGTGGTCATCAACACCTGCGTCAGGCCAAAAAACATGGCCGCGTTTGCAATCATGTCAACAATCGTCGGCCCGCCGGAGATTACCCGGTGCTCGATTCTCAGGTGCGGCATGCCGTCATAGTCAAAGCCGATCAGGGGACGGTTCCAGCGCCAGATGGTGCCGTTGTGCAGGCGTACATGCGACATCTGGTCCAGCCCTTCATGAAACTGCATCGGCAGCAACAGGGGGTAGTGCTGTTCGTTTTCAACAAAACATTCCAGGATGGAATCCCGCACATAACCGGAACCAAAGGATACCCGCCGCATTGGCCCTTGACTGGCACCGGCAAAACCGCCAACGGCAACCGATTGTTCAAACAGGGGGATACGCGTTTCAGACCAGAGATCATGGCCAAACAGCCAGGGCGAATTTGCGGCCACGGCCACCATCGGCCCCGATGCAATCATTGATGCGTTGTAGGCACGCGTGGCGACATGCGGGTGCACCTTCAGGTGCAGCTGGAAGGAGGTGGTTGCCGCTTCCAGCATGACATTATCATGCGCTACCCTGAGATGCTCCCTGCCATTGATATCCAGCTGCAGCGGACGACCTTCACGCAGGCGCAGTATCTGCTCATTCAGTGCACGATAGCGTTTCAGGTCAGACATATTTGCCTGGGTGAGGACATCCTCCTCCAGCGTCGGGAGAATACCGATCATCAACAAACGCATGTGCAGATCGGCCGCAGCCTGCCTGCATTGCTGCCAGGTTGCGCCCAGGCTTGCCTCGAAGCGACTGAGTGCCGACCCCCACAGGTGCTGCGGATGATCATTCAACTCGACATTGAAGCGTGCCAGCTCGGGCACCACCATGGGATTATCAAGATGCTTCAGGAACGTTTCATTAAGCGGTGCAGGACGACTCTCACTATCGATCAACCAGGCCTCGAGTTCGAAGCCACCCATACGATCACGGGGCGAGAAGACATCATCGCTAAACCACTCGCCCAGCAGGACAGTCTCGGCGCGCAAGTGCTCCGCATATTCCACGAAGTCATCCGGTGTAAACCGCGCCGCCTCGATTTCCTGGCCCATCGTCTTGCTGCCTCTTTAAAAACCCTTGTGCGCCGGCAGATAGCCGGTACAGACTGCTACTGCAAATTTATTATCACGCGATTCACGTCATCCAGTCGCTCCGGCGTTCCGATATCAAACCAGTTGCCCGTGTAATGCTCTCCGCTTGCCTGCCCGACATCCATGGCCTTCCTTAATACCGGGCCCAGTGGAAAGGCGCCGGGACGACAGTCTGCAAACAATTCCGGCCGATACACGCCAATGCCGGCAAATGTCAGCATCGCGGGTCCTTGCTGTGAACACTCGCCTGCCGACAGCGAAAAGTCGCCTTCCGGGTGGTGTTCCGGATTATCCACCATCACCAGGTGCGCCAGTCCATCGATCTGTGACGGCAAGGAAGCAAACGGAAAATCGGTCCAGATATCCGCGTTCACCACCAGGAACGGCTCAGTCCCCAGCAACGGCAGTGCATTCATGATGCCGCCACCCGTCTCCAGTGAACCGTTTGTTTCAGGCGAATACCGGATGCTCACACCGTAGGCATCGCCATCACCCAGCGCCTTGACAATCTGTTCTCCCAGGTGCGCATGGTTGATAACCAGACTGGTAATGCCTGCCTGTGCCAGGGCATGTACATGACGCTCGAGCAGTGTCTGGCCACCAATGCGTAGCAGGGGTTTCGGCACGGTATCCGTCAGGGGCCGCATACGCTCGCCACGGCCGGCCGCAAGAATCATTGCTTTCATGGTTTTATTTTACAGGAATGCGTTGCCGCGGTTCGACCCCGTCGAATGGCCCGGGGCTGTACATACTCAGACCCACCCCTGTGTATGCTGTGAAACCAGCTCGGAAAACAGGTGAATATGTGATGCAGCGTCATTGAGACAGGGAATGTAGCCGTACTGTTCACCGCCGGCCCCGAGAAAGATATCGCGATTTTCGATTGCTACTTCTTCCAGCGTTTCCAGGCAATCTACACTAAATCCGGGGCATATCACATGGACATTTTTTACACCCTCTGCTGCCAGCGCCTTTAGCGTATGGTCAGTGTAGGGTTGCAGCCATTGCTTCGGCCCGAGGCGCGACTGGAAGCTCAGTTGCCAGCGGTCAGCCGGCAGCTCCAGCGCCTGCACCAGCAATTCGGCAGTCCGGCAACACTGCGTCGCATAGGGATCACCGGCATCAACATAGTCCTGCGGGATACCGTGGAATGACAGCAACAGCCTGTCGGCTTCGCCATGTTCCGCCTGGTACCGGCGAATACTGTCTGCAAGTGCCTTTATATAAGATGGATGCACATGGTAGTCATTCACAAAGCGCAGCTCCGGCAAGGAACGCCAGTGACGCAATTCATCCGCAACGGCATCGACAATGGACGCTGTCGTTGTCGCCGAGTATTGCGGGTACAGCGGCAATACCAGCAGCCGTTTGACCCCCGCAGCACGCAGTTCCTGCATGCCCTCCGCAATCGATGGCTTGCCATAACGCATGGCCAGTGCCACTTTTACGGGGGCACCGGGCTGCTGTTCCAGTTCGGCCTGCAAGGCGGCATGCTGCTGCCTGGAAATCACCATCAGGGGAGAGCCGGCATCTGTCCAGACCTTTGCATAGGCCCGGGCCGAGCGCCGCGGACGGGTATTCAATATCACCAGGTTCAGCACCAGCCACCAGGCCGGGCGCGACAGTTCCACCACCCGGGGGTCCCAGAGAAATTCCCTGAGATAGCGACGCACATCGGCAACAGACGGAGACTCCGGTGTACCGAGATTGACCAGCAATACACCCGTTGCTACGGCAGCGTCGCTCACAGCCTGGTCTGTCATTTGCATATCATGCTCCGGATGCTGCCTTGCCAGTCAGGAAGGGTTCAATATCCTGCTCACGCACCGGATACTGCAACACGGCATGCAGGGGGAACAGTGCAGCCAGTTTATCGACGTACTGATATTCGTCTTTATCCACCAGTACAATGATACCGGTATTGCCGGAATACTTCTGCAGGCTGTACAGGAACACATCCAGATTACAGACATTGATCCCGGCATAATTATTGCCGTAACCGTACATAAATTCTGCAACAACCAGGTCGGGTGTCTGCGTTCTCAGCGCACTGATCGCCTTGCGCATGGAGCTGAACTTGCTCTCTTCAATGCCCAGCCGCTGATACAACGCAGAGAAATCCGGATGCATCGGTGATTCGACGATTGAAAACAGCTTGCGCGCAGACATTTCAGTCAGTCGATATAGAACCGCACATCATTGACACCGGAAACTTTCATGAGGGCCGCCCCGATTTCAGACCGCCGGGCAGCATCCAGATTGCCCAGCACATAGATCACTCCATCCTGGGCCACCAGCCTGATGAGACTTCGGTCCATGGCGTTGATAACACCCCTGTCAATCAGTGACAGTCGTGCCTGTGCTGCCAGCAACGCTTCCCGGGCAAACTGCGTCTCCGGATCAGGCGATGCAACGCCAATATGATTGAATACCTGTCCTGTTGTTGCTACTTGCAGTGCGTCGTCCACTCGCAGCGAACTGCAGTCCCTGTTAGCCTTCAGAATTGATTTACGCCTGGTGTTGGCCGCCAGCGCCTTGCCCTCACAACCTCTGGTTTTGGCAGGTACCACTGTCGGCGCACCCGCCTGTTCACGGGTTATCCCTGCCGCATCCAGCACCAGCCTGTCTACCCGGGCACGATCGCCAGCATCCCGCGCCTGCCCGGTAATGACAATAGTATTTCCAAAACGCGTCACCACGGCATCCACACCCTGCAAACGATCGGCATGTTCATCCAGAAGCTGCTGCACCTCGCACTCGAACGCCCGGTCCATCCCGGCCGGACTCAGCGATCCGGTGGTAAATTCCGGGAACTCCCAGTCCGCATGTGCCGGCAGGTGGATTGCCAGCAACAGCAACACGGCATGAAAATATTTATTCATCATCATAAATATCCCGTTAACTCCCTGTCCCTCAGGGAGGGGTCTAGCCTGCCGGCATACCCGGCCACAGTTTAATGGCCAGGTAAAGGAACCCGGCAGCCATCACCGCACAGGCAACAATGACCATCAGCAAGGTCGGCTGCAGTCCGTCCTTGAGCAGGGTGTTAATCCCGACACCTGCACCAATCGCCGTCACAAAGAAACCGAATTCATTGACGATCAACATTGTCAGCAGCGGCAGATCATAGTCCGCCTCCGGCGACAACACACCCGCTGCCAGCAAACCGATTGCAACCAGCAATCCCATCCCCAATGCCAGCCATGGAAAACCAAGCTTACCCATTACACACCTCGTTAGTTAGCGCCCATCCGGAAACCAGTTCCTGTAGCCCGGATGGAGCTTGCGGAATCCGGGAGCAGGCTTGAAAAACCGTTACCGGACAAACCGGCCCAGCACTGCTGTTGCCACAAACTCTCCAAACACCGCCAGTTCGTCATAACCTTCGGCCACCTCAACCACGTATGCCAGGGTGCGCGGTATATCGTCCAGGTAACCCGGCTTGTCATCACGATGCCTGAGCCGGGCAAAGATTCCGGCGGCCTTCAGATGCCGCTGCATGCCCATCAGGTCAAACCAGCGCAGAAAGCGGACCGGGTCCTCGTGTTCCTCGCGCAGGATACCGGATTGCAGGGCGAGTTCCTGATAGCCAAGCGCCCAGTCTTCCACCTGTGCGCGTGGCCAGGCAATATAGCAGTCGCGCAGCAGTGATACGAGGTCGTAGGTAACCGGCCCGATAACGGCATCCTGGAAATCAAGAATGCCCGGGTTGTTCCGTTGCGTGAGCATCAGGTTGCGGGAATGATAGTCACGGTGTACGCAGACCTGCGGTTGCTCCAGCGCATTCCCGGCCAGCTGCGCAAAGGCGGTATCAATACAGGCTGTCTGCGCACTGTCCGGGGTCATGTTCAGATGTCTGCCGACGAGCCACTCGCGAAACAGTTCCATTTCGGTCAACAACAGCGTGTGATCGTAGGCTGGCAATACACCCTGATCCGGAATACAGGTCTGGATCGTGACCAATGCACTGAGTGCGTCACCATAGAGGCGTTCGACCGACTCACTATTGAGTTCGTCCAGGTATGGCCGGCTGCCAAGATCGGAGAGCAGCAGAAAACCCTGCTCCAGGTCCGCATCGATGACATCCGGCACGTTCAGGCCAACGTCGAAAAACATCCTGGAAATCCTGATAAAAGGTCGCGAGTCTTCCTTCCCGGGCGGCGCATCCATCACAATAAAGCTTTCACCCGCATGCGTGACTCGAAAGTAACGACGAAAGCTGGCATCGGCAGAGGCAGGATTCAATGTGTACTCGTGGAAATCGAGCTCCGCTTCCAGCCAGTGTTTCAGTTTTTCGAGTCGTTCAGGCACGTTGCAGGTTCCTGTTTGGTAGTTATGAATTAAAAGGCGACATTATATGTCCTGCCACATCCGCTGACGGAAGTTTGTAGCCCGGATGGAGCGCAGCGGAATCCGGGCTACAGAAATTTGTTTTCGGACAGGCTTCCTCCTAGCTGGCACCATTCGCAGGCGGAAATCTCTCATGCCAGCGGGCACGTACGGTTTCGCGCAGGTCGTCGGCGATCATATAAAAGCACGGGATCGATATCAGGATAATGCCGGTGGCAAACAGCAGGCCAAAACCCAGACTGACTGCCATGGGAGACAGAAATGCCGTCTGACCGGTGGCAAAGAAAATCAGCGGTGAAATGCCCAGAAAGGTCGTAATACTGGTCAGCAGGATGGGACGCACCCGCACCCGGCCGGCCTCGATCATGGCCTCCATGCGGTCCATGCCCTCGCCGCGCATGCGCTTGGCAAAGTTGACCAGTATCAGGGAGTCATTCACCACGATCCCGGTCAGGGCCAGGAACCCCACGGCCGACAGGAACTGCAGATTATAGCCAAACAGCATATGGCCGAAGACCACGCCGATCGAGCCGAACGGGATGGCAAACATGACAACCAGCGGATCCAGCAGGGAGCGAAACAGCGCCGCCAGTATAAAAAAGATCAGTGCGCCCGCTATCAACAGGGCATCAGTCATGCCATCAAACGACTCGGAGGCATCCTTTTTCTCGCCAAGAAACAGTAATTCATAACCGGGCAAGGTCTCTTCAATATCAGCGAATTCGGCACGCACCAGTTCGGTCACTTCCAGCGGCGTCGTGACCTGGTCATCCACATCGGCAGTGACCAGGCCCAGGCGCCGGGTATCACGGCGACTGATGGTATTCATGGCACGACCGGCGGTAATATCAGCGACATCCCCGAGATACACCAGTCGGCCATCATCCAGCACAATCGGCAGGCGATTTAAATCACTGCCATGACGAACGTCTTCAGGATAGATCACGCGCACCGGAATACGCTTGTCGTCCAGTGTGACGTGCACGGCTTCAACACCCAGAAAACCGGTGCGTACCGCATCGGCCAGCTCACTCTGTGTGATGCCAAGCTCCCTGCCACGCGAGTTCAGTGAATACTGGTATTCCAGCTTGCCGATTTCGAGATTCTGGCGCACATCATGTACACCCGGTAACCGTTGCAGGTAGGCAACCATACGCTCGGCCTGCTGACGCAGCACATCGACGTCCGGCCCGGTTACACCGACTTCAATATCCGCACCTGCCGGACCACCCTGCGGGCGCTGTATGGCGATACGCCGGACACCGGCAACCGCCTGCAGTTTTTCGCGCAGTTCATTGATAATGTCCTCCGTATCCCGGGTACGCGACCCTTCCCGGGCGAATTTCAGGCTGACCACAGGGGTAATATAGCGTTCGATGAAGCCTTCCGGCTGCGCCTTCTCCAGGTCAACCACCAGCTGAATATAGTAACTGCCCGTCTGGAAGCGATTGAAGTCAATAAAGGTCACGCCAACATTGGTTAACAGCGTACTGAGGTCCTCCTCATCCAGGGACTCCAGCACAATGGTCTCCATTTTCCCGGCCAGCCTGGCGGTATCTTCAAGACTGTAGGTCTGCGGTGCTTCCGCATTGATAAAGAACTGACCGATATCGACATCATCAAACAGCTGGAACGGAATCCGTGTAGCCGCGAATACCACCGCGACGGCAAGGATTCCGATACTGACAAGTGCCACGAAATAGCGGTGATCCAGCGCACTACGCAACCAGTTAATGTAATGATTCAGCAATTTACTCCAGTCAACACGGCGTTCCCGTGTCTGCGTGTTTTTATTACCGGCATGCAGCAATTCTGCAGCGTGAGAGGGCAGCACCCCGAAGGCCTCCCACAGCGAACCCAGCAGCGAGGCACTGACAACGACAGGGATGACCGCGATAAAGGCGCCGATCATTCCCTTGATTGTGAACATCGGCAAAAAAGCAGCAACCGTCGTGGTGGTACTTGCAATGACCGGCCAGAACACTTCCCGCGCACCGATACGTGCCGCCTCGTGGGCCGGCTTGCCCATTTCCATGTGACGGTACATGTTCTCTGTGACAATGATGGCATCATCAACAACCAGGCCAAGCGCGATCAGGAACGCAAACAGCGACACCATGTTAATGGTGTAACCGAGATAATAAAGGGCAATCACGGCGAACAGGAATGACACCGGTATCCCCATGGCAGTGATCAATGCCACACGGAAATTCAGAAACAGATACAACGACAACAGCACCAGAAACAGGCCCACCACGCCGGATGACTTGACCGTATTCAGGCGTGTCCTGACATACACCGACAGATCGTTAAACATGCCAATCTTGATCGTTGGCGGCAATTCCTTGCGCAGGCCGGCGGCAAATTCACGCACATCGTCAGCGACATCAATGGTCGAGGCATCCGCCGTCTTGGTCACCGTCAGGTTGACCGAGGGCCTGCCATTAAAACGTCCCAGTGTTTTTGCCTCTTCCAGCCGTAACTCGATTTCGGCAATCTCGCCCAGCTGCAGCTGCCCGCCCCGGTCATTACTGCGCACACTGATCTGTGCGATTGCATCCGGATCCGGCGCCACACCCTTGCCACGCAACAGAATATCGCCTTCACTGGCTTTCAGGGAGCCCCCGGGCAGGTCACGCAGATTCCCGCGTATGGCTGCCAGCACCTGCCCCAGCGATACCGTGTGCGCAGCCAGCACAAACGGGTTCACCTCAACCCAGAGTTCCCACTCGCGGTTACCGGCAATACCCACACTGGCAACACCCGGGATCTGCGCCATACGCTGCTTGATCCGGTCAGCCCGGTCATAGAGATAACCGCGCGACACATCGCCATACAGGCTCATGCTGATAACGGGGAAACGCGCCTTCACCCTGACCAGCTCCGGTTCCTCGGCCTCATCCGGCAGATCGGTTATCTGGTCAAGCGCGGTTTGCGCATCGCGCATGTACTGGTCAACATTGGTACCCGACTTCAGCCTGATCATCAGGGAAGCCATGCCTTCATTACTGGTGGAGTTCATGACATCAATTTCTGCCATGCCCTCAAACTCTTCTTCCAGTGGAATCACAATCTGGCGTTCAACTTCTTCCGGCGACGCACCTTCAAATTCGACGCTGACGCTGACAGCATCAAGTTCAATGGTCGGGAACATCTCCTGCGGCATGGCGCGCCAGGACAGCACGCCAAGAATAACCACAATCACCAGCATGAGGTTGGTAATGAGCGGGTTATTAATGGAGAAGCGGATCAGCGCCATGAAATATCCGGGAGAAAGAGAATGGACTTACCGTGGTGCAGGATCTGCTGCAATTGCACGCACTTGCTGACCGTGACTCAATGCAGACACATTATTCGTCACAATACGATCACTGGCCTCAATGCCGTGGCGGACCACCTGCAGTTCGCCGACACGTTCACCCAGCGACACCTCCACCAGTGCCAGCCGGTCCCCCTCAAACCGGAACACAAACGTGCGGCCCTCGTCAAACAGTACCGCGGTGTTTGGAACGGCCGTGACCCTGTTCAGACCACGCAGGGGCAGGCGCACCTGTGCCACCTGCCCGGGCCGCACCCCTGCTCCTGCTACCCGCACACGTACTGCATGGGTAAAGGTCACCGGGTCCGGGTCAATCTGCAAGGCAATAACCTTGCCCGGCAAGGTCATTGCCTCGATAACCACATCAACGACCTGTCCCTGCTGCAACGATTGCACAACATTCCCGCGCACTTCGACATACAGGTCCAGTGAGGACACATCAATCAGTTCGGCTACAGTCAGGTTTGGTGTCACGTAGTCACCGACCTGTACTTTCACGGCGTTTACACTGCCGGCAAAAGGGGCCTGCAATTGCGTACGTGCCAGATTACGCACTGCCCGGTTGCGTGCTGCCTGTTTCAGGGTGAGACGTGCCTCGGCAGTACCGACACTTGACTTGAGTTGCGCAACCTCGGATTCCAGCTGCAGCAGCTTGATACGGCCCTCATCCAGGCGCGACTGCGAAACCAGCGAATCAGCGCCCAGCTTTTCCAGCCGATCGACATCGTTTTTCTGCAGGGCATGGTTACGCCTGGACAGCTTCAACAGTTCACGGTCACGCTGGATATTCCGGGTTTCCTGCAGCAGCCGGGCCTCGGCCTCGTCCAGTGCATCTTCATAGTCGCCGGATGCCAGCGACAGCAGCAGTTCACCCTGCGGCACCGCCTGCCCCGGCTCCACCGGGCGGGAGTTAACCTGGCCGGACAACTCAAAATGAATTTCGGCCCGGCGTGCCGGTTCCAGCCGGCCGCTGACAATCTCGGTCGGCACCAGGTCATGCAACCCGACGGAGGCCACCCTGACTGCAGGCAAGGCGACCTGTTGCAGCTCGGGGTCCTTGTCCGGGGCAGTCAGCAGCAATAGCAGCACGGCCCCGGCAAGGGCGAGTAAAACATAGATCTGGATGGGTGACTTGATAGATAACACACTGATTATAAATTTGAATCAAGGGTAATTCTTAACCACCCTTAACTCGCCTTAATCCTCCTTATTTGGCGCGCATCTATATGTTATATATAGGTTTTTTGATATCTCATCGCGGTTCCCTTTAGAATTAAATCGGAAGACGCCCGGATTAGTCCTGCTAATAACTTCGGATAATCCATGGGGTCGCCACAACTAGAGGTCAGCCCATGCCCTAGACTCTGCGGCAGGTGTTCCTGTTTCAGTTGCAAACCGTAACGCGCATCAGTGAAGCCAGAGGTGCGCGCCGGGATGAGATCGATTTCGAGGAATCCGTCTGGACAGTACCGAAGGAACGCAGCAAGAACAAACTGGCGCATCGGGTCATGCTATCTAAGCAATCTATCCAGCTATTGCAGGCACGGCAGGACAACGGCAGCGAGTACGTGGCCGGGATCGCCTCCATAACCAGGAGCACCACCATATCCGTAGCCGGGCTCGTCATAATAATCATCGTCACGATCATTATCTTTATTACCGCCCATCCATTTGGATGGATTCATCATATTGCCCATATCGAATGCATGGGCTGCGTTGGTAAATGCCAGTCCAAGATAAACCAGAGAAATGGAAATAAATCGCTTCAGTTTCATTGCTTTCTTCCTTGATACCAGGTCAGTTACTGTTCTCAGGATTTTCCCGGGTGGAAGATCATGGCAAACTGGATTTAAATGCATCCGTCACTTCAGGCTGTCGAGATCAGCGCTTCGGGGTGACGGGAATGGATGTTGTTGGGGCGGTCCTGCCACGGGATTTTGAATGCATATCGAAGCAGTTGATACTCGGAGAGGTACCCTCTGTACTGACATAGGAGATCAGGCATTCTTTCCGGTTGGCATGATCGACGATCTTGCGCACAATGAGGTCACCTTCCCGTAAAAGGCTGTTCTGCACCAGCGCGCCTTTGCCTCCCGATT